>CENV01032493.1_pt1 | contig 67925 bp, 54 predicted proteins | sample 530231 | NCBI WGS metagenome assembly CENV01 (sample SAMEA2619815, study PRJEB7988) | marine metagenome | biome: marine biome (ENVO:00000447); feature: surface water layer (ENVO:00002042); material: "saline water (ENVO:00002010), including plankton (ENVO:xxxxxxxx)" | depth 5 m
ATGGACGAGGCCCCGTCCGGCCCCACCAATGCGCACGGCCACGACGTGGCCAACAAAAAGACTGTGCGTGCCGATATTGATGATCTGGTCCAGCGTGCAGTCGAGGCTTGCCAGCGTATCGACCAGAATTGGAGCGCTTGTTTCCAGACAGCTCCACAGATCCGGCTCGCAGAAAGGGTCGGTATCGCTCTTGCTGGAGAAGGCACCGACCAGCTTCTCTTGCTGCTCGCTCAGTACATTTACGGCGAAAGCGCCGTTCTGCTTGATCGTGGCATTGCTGCGCGCCGACTTGTTGACGCACACCAGCAGGTTGGGCGGGGCGTCTGTGATGCTTGTCACGGCGGTCGCTGCAAGGCCGCGGCGGCCCGCTGGTCCATCGGTTGTAACCAGCGTCACGGCGCTCGCCAATCTGCTCATGGCTGACCTGAACAGGTCCGTTTCAACAGCATTCATGGGAAGGCCCTCGAAAAATGGGCCCCGGCACCATTGTCGTGCCGGGGCCAGTGGTCGGGGATTGGTCAGCCGCCGAACGGCACTCTCAGCGTTGCGCCGTAGGTGGTCGGCGGGGCGTAGATCGAGGTCACACCCAGAATGCCTAGGTTGAGCGAATATGCGCGGTAGGCCTTGTCGAACACGTTGCGCCCCCAAACCGTGAGGGCAATGCCGGTCGCATCGTCGGTGTACGACAGCGAGGCATTGGTGACGTTGTAGGCCTTCTGCATCGATCCCAGTCCGTTCGTCACTTCGAGGAACTGATCGTCGTACCAGGCGCCATCCACCTGCGCCGCGACATTGCCCTTGGCGACATCGACATTGTAGCGCAGCAGGTAGTTGAAGCTGAACCTCGGCGCATTCGGCAGTTCGGCGCCTTCGATGGTCTTCTGCGGGAAATCACAGCGGAACACCCCGCCCAGATTTTTGCAGTATTGCGTATCGGGCGCGCCGGGGAAGATCTCCGGCCCGAACTGGACGTCGGTGGCCGGAATGCTGTCGACCGAGGAGGTCTGCCATGTCGCGCCGAGCACGGCGTCAAACCGGTTCGAAGGGGACCAGAATGCCTCCAGTTCCGCGCCCGTGGAATGGGCATCGCTGTTGTAAACATGCGGCACGCCGCCAGCGAGCGAGAAGGCCTGATAGTCGTCGTAGATGTAGTGGAACAGTGTGCCGTTGAGGCGCAGGCTGCGGTCAAACAGGCTGGTCTTGAAGCCGGCTTCGAAGCTGTTCAGCGTCTCTGGCCGATGGTAGAAATCCTCCGGCTGGATGTTCAGGGATAGCGACCAGTTGCCCCCCTTAATCCCGCGGTTCCACGAGGCGAACAGCAGGGTGTCAGGCGTAACCTGATAATTGAGAGAAACGCGGGCCGCCCAGTCGTCGTACTTCTCGCGGTTCACGCCGGGCACTGCGGCGGCAAGCTCGTCGTCGGTAAGGACAACGACCGGGTCCGGCTGCGGCGCAAAGGTCGCGTCGGTCACGACGTTTGTCAGGTCGATCGACTTGGTGTCGCTCGAATAACGCCCACCCAGTGTAAGCGAGAGCTTGTCTGTCAGAAACACATCGGTCTGGGCGAAGAGCGACCAGTTTCGGGAGTGGATCTTGTAGATCTGGTCGATGACCGGGATTGCGGGGTTGGACACACCGCCATTGGCGGCCAGGGCAAGGTCGATCACGGGTGAGCCGGTCACGCTCCATACGCCATCATAATGCATGTCGAGGAAGTAACCGCCAGCCTGCCAGCTAAGCAGATCGGACGTGCCGGCAAAGCGCAGTTCCTGCGAGAACTGGTCGAAATCGACGTTGTTATCGACGTTGACGATAAGCTGCGGGATGGCATCGCCGTCTTCGAAATAGGCTTTGCGCATTTCGAGATAGTTGGTGATCGAGGTTAGCTCGACGCCGCCCAGGTCCCAGGTCAGATCGCCCTGTACGCTGTTCATGACGCGGTCGAGATTACCACGGCGGTCACCGAAGTGCTCCCACGGCGAGGCAGGTTCGCCGGTCAGGCCGTTGGCGACACCCGTCTGGTCGTCGCTCAGACCGGTCGGGCCGGTGTTGCAATAGGCGTTATCAAGGAAGACGCAGTTCTCGAACACGTAGCCGCCGGTGTCGACGTTCTTGTCTTCCGAGTGCTTGTACCAGAAGCTGAACGTGGCATCGGGGCTGAGGTCGACCTGCAGGTTGATGCGGGCGGCCCAGCCGTTCTTGCCGCCCAGAGCCTGGCCGCTACCGGGCAGGATGCCGAGGCCTAGTGACGTTGCGTCGGTATCGCTCGATGTGATGTAGCCGTCAGCCTTTTCGACGCGCGCCGCGGCCCGGAAGCGGAAACCTTCCATCAACGCGCCGCCTACGGCACCTTCAAGCGACCGGTCGTTGAAGCGTCCGTACTGGCCTTGCACATAGCCGTTGAAAACATCCGTGCTGGCGTCTTCGCTGAGGTAGTGGATCAGGCCGCCGGTTGCGTTGCGCCCGAACAGGGTGCCTTGCGGACCGCGCAGCACCTCGACCCGTTTGATGTCGAACAGCTGGCCGGAGATGGCGTTCATCGAAGCGATGTACGCATTGTCCTGATAGACCGCGACGGGCGCTTCGAGATTGTCGGTAAAGTTGCTTTGCGAGACGCCGCGCAGGCTGAAGATCGTCAGGGCGGGGGACCAGGAGTTCACTTGTAGAGAGGGGATCTGTTGCGTCACCTGGGTGGCTTCGGTGATGCCCAGCCGGTCGATCTGTTCGCCCGAGAATGCGCTGACCGAGATCGGGACCTTCTGCAGGTTTTCGCTGCGCTTGTTGGCTGTGACGATGATTGCTTCTGCGAGACCGCCTCCGCCGTTAGCTTCCGTCGCGTCGCTGGCGGCGTTGTCCTGCGCTTGCGCAGCAACCGGCGAGACCGTGAGCGCACAAGCACCCGCCAGCCAGGCACACTTCAATCGATGCATATTCATTACATATCTCCCGATCTTGACGGGTGCGGCTAGCACCACACGCGCCCACCACTGTCCGGCATTTGACAGTAGGCTTCAAATCAGCGCCAGTGTTGCAAAAAATAAACAAACTAGCTAGCAACATATCCATTGTTCATAAAATGTGGTTTTTGGGCCTCTATGGCTCCTTAATGCGCTGATAAAAAACGGTATTTACGAAAATCATGGTTTTGAATCGTTGTTGCAAAATTGCAATAACGGACAACATTTTGATTATTGCATACGAAATATGAGACGGATGAAGGCGATTGCAGCGAGGTGATTCGCCGAACTCGATGGGAGAGTGCAGATGGTTTCAGTAGCTCAGGTTCCTCCTTCAGCAAGCGATGACGTTGTCGATCCTGGCGAACTGATCAGTCGCGCGCGGCAGATGGTCCCGATCCTGCGGGAGCGGGAAGCGGAGGCGATCCGTAGTCGGCGCGTGCCTGAAGAGACCATCGCCGATTTCCAGCGCGCCGGGTTCTTCAAGGTTCTGCAGCCGAAGCAATATGGCGGTTACGAGATGTCACCTGCCGTCTATTGCGAGATTGCCAAGACGCTCGCCGAAGGCTGTATGGGAAGCGCCTGGGTCTACGGCGTGGTGGCCGTGCACAACTGGCAGCTGGCGCTCTTCCACCCTCAGGTTGCGGAAGATGTCTGGGGCGAGAACCCCGCAACGCTGGTCAGCTCCTCCTATATGCCGGGCGGCAAGCCGACGAAGGTGGAGGGCGGATACCGGTTCAGCGGCCGGTGGGCCTTTTCCAGCGGATCGGACCATTGCGACTGGGTCATTCTTGGCGCCAACATGGTGGCCGAGGATGGCGACGGGAAGCCAGAGCCTTACAACTTCCTGATCCCGCGCAGCGACTATGCGATCGTCGACACCTGGGACACGATGGGGCTGCGCCCGACCGGCAGCAACGACATTATCATCGAGGACGTGTTCGTGCCGGAGCACCGCGTGCTGCGCGAAAGGGACATGTTCGAGATCGCCTGCCCGGGGCACGCTGAAAACAAAGCGGCACTCTATCACATCCCCTTTGCCCAGGTCTTCAACCGGACCGTATCGACCACCTCGATCGGCGCACTCCGCCGGGCGCTTGAGGTCTTCATCGACACCACACGGGAAAAGCGCACGACCTACACCGGACAGAAGCTGGCCAACGATCCGACGATCCAGAAGGCGGTCGCCGATGTCATGTTGATCCTCAACGATCTGGAGCTGCGCCTCGCCAGCGATCTGGCCGAACTCGATGCGCGGGCGCAAAGCGGAGACTGGCCGATCGAACGCCGCGCGCAGCTGGGGCATCACACCACCGCCATGGTTTCGCGCTGTGTCGAGGCGATCGATGCGCTGATGCTGTTTTCGGGCGGCAAGGCGATCTATTCGGGCAACGTCATCCAGCGCGCCTTCCTCGATATCCACTGCGCCCGCGCGCATGTCGCCAACAACCCCTTCCCCTATGCCCGCAACCTGGGCGGCCTGGCGTTCGGGATGGAGAACGACTGCATGGATCTGTAACCGCGCCGCCGGGGGCGACGCTCTGGCGTCGTCCTTGGGGAGCGGGTGCGAGCCTTACGCTAGATCGCGGAAGCGAGTCCGAGAGCGCCGCCCTGATCGGTCTTGCCCTCGGTCTGCATCTCGTCGCGCACGAAGTCGACGAAGGCGCGGACCTTCGACAGTGCGAAATTCCCGCGCGGAAAGATGATGTGCAGCGGGAAGCTCTGCTTCACGGTCCCCTCAAGGATCGTTTCGAGCCGTTTTGCGGCGATGTCCTCTTCCACCAGGAACTGCGGCAGGTAGCTGATGCCGAGGCCTGCCAGCGTTGCTTCGCGCGCCATGCGGACAGAGTTGCTCGTCAGCGGGCCGCGATTGACCGCCACGGTGATATCCTCTGCCAGCCGCCATTCGCCAACCTTGGACAGGTGCGTTTCGACGATGCAGGTGTGATCCTTCAGGTCGCCGGGAGCCGTCGGCTTGCCCGCCTTTTCCAGATAGGAGGGGGCCGCAACCAGAGCCATCGGATAGTCGCGCAGGCGAACCGCTTCCAGTCCGGCGTCGAAGGTGTCTCCCATCCAGAAGGCGACGTCGAAGCGCCCCTTGAGCATGTCCACCTTGCTGTCCGACAGGTTGAGGAACAGGCGGACCTCGGGATACTCTGCGAGAAAGCGCGGGATGATCGAGGTGAGATCGAACAGCGAGGAGACGACCGGCGCGTTGACCTTCAGTTCGCCGCGCGGCTTGGAAACCATGCCCGTGATGATCTGGTTGGCCTCGTTCACCTCGTCGACGATACGGGCGCAGCGGGCATACATCTCGCGCCCCGCAGGCGTCAGCGCGATGGAGCGCGTGGTGCGATCGAGCAGGCGGACGCCGGTGCTCTGTTCAAGCTTGGCAATCTGCCGGCTGACCGCAGCCTTCGAATAGCCAAGCAGCTTGGCCGCGCTCGAAAATCCACCCGTGCTGACAACGGCGGCGAACGAAATCATCGCCATCACATTGCCCAGATCTGCCCTGTCATCCATGCCTATCCACCTGTTTGAACGGTGCGAAGCTGTCAACATCTACCGTAGTTTCCGGGGTGGACAATTGTTGCAATCTCGCAAAAATAGAGTGATATTCAGATTTACTGTTGCATAAATAGGCTCATTCGGCGACCACTGGGGTAGCAAATTTTGACTCCCGCGATTCGTATCGCGGCACAGAGGGAGATTATCTATGTCCACCCAGCGTTCCGAACCTGCTCTGCGCGACGAGCGCAGCCAGTTCCACCCGTTCACCTCGATCAACGACATGAAGGCCGAAGGGCCGATGCTGATCGAATCAGGCTCGGGCGTGAGGGTCCGTGACCTGAACGGCAAAGAATACCTCGACGGCATGGCCGGGCTGTGGTGCGTCAATCTCGGCTATGGCCGCAAGGAGATTACCGACGCCATCGCCCAGCAGAGCGAAAAGCTCTCGTTCTTCCACACGTTCAACAACATGAGCGTCGACGTGGTGGGCGAGTGCGCCGAGGAGCTGCTGAAGCGCGCTCCGGTGCCGATGTCGCGCGTGTTCTTCGGCACCTCGGGCAGCGATGCCAACGAGACGCAGCTGAAGATCATCTGGGTCTATAACAACCTGCGCGGCAAGCCCGAGAAGAAGAAGGTCATCGCGCGCTGGAACGCCTATCACGGCTCGAGCGTCGCCACGGCCAGCCTCACCGGCCTGCCGGGCATGCATGCGCTGTTCGATCTTCCCAAGGGGCCGATCCTGCATGTGAGCGCGCCGCATTACTATCGCAATGCGCCCGAAGGTATGTCCGAGCGCGACTTCTCGCGCCACCTCGCCAAGGAACTGGAAGAGACGATCGAGCGCGAAGGCGCAGACACGATCGCGGCCTTCTTCGCCGAAGCGGTGATGGGCGCAGGCGGCCTGATCCCGCCGCCCGAGGGATATTTCGAAGAGATCGTGCCGATCTTGAAGAAGCACGACATCCTGCTGGTGGCTGACGAAGTGGTGTCCGGTTACGGCCGCCTCGGCACCTACTGGGGCTGCCAGTCCTATGGCTACGAGCCCGATCTCATCACCTCGGCCAAGGGGGTCACCTCGGGTTACTTCCCGATGTCGGCGGTCTTCATCTCGCCCAAGGTGTGGGACGTGCTGGAAGGCGGCGCTGACCAGATCGGCGTGTTCGGCCATGGCTACACCTATTCCGGGCACCCGGTGGGCGCGGCAGCGGCGCTGGCGGCGCTGAAGCTGATCGACGAACTGGAAGTCGTGAAGAACGTTGCCGATGTCGGCCCCTACATGATGCAGGCGCTGAAGGATCGTCTGGGTCAGCATCCCCATGTTGGCGATATTCGCGGCAAGGGCCTGATGCAGGGCATCGAGCTGGTGAAGGATCGCGGCACCAAGGAAGCCTTCCCGATGCAGAACCGCACCGGACGCCAGGTGCTGAAGGCTGCTGCAGAGCGTGGGCTCATCACCCGTGCGCTGGGTGACATTCTGGTCTTCGCGCCGCCGCTGGTCCTCAGCCGCGCCGAAGCTGACGAACTCGTCGATACTTTCGCCCTCGCCGTGGAAGACGTGCTGAAAGCGTAGGCGACACCGCTCTTGATTGATGGCGCGTCGGCGCAGGGGAAATACAGCATGGATGGTATCGAAGCCAAAGACACACCCTGCGCCGACCCGGTGCCTCCCAGACTGACGCGGGCCGGCACTGTCAGCGCGATCCTGGTCGGGCTGGTCGGCGCGATGGTGATCTTCATCACCCCGGGGTTCCTGGCCGTGATCGCGCAGATGACGGGTTTCAACGACGAGCAGCTTGGCTATCTCGCCGCATGGGACATCAATTCCATGGCCGTTACCATCGGGCTCAGCACCTTTGCGCTGTCCCGCGTGCCCTGGCGCAAGGCCGTGGCGCTGGGCCTGTGCCTGATCGTTGTCGGTAATGTGCTGACCGTGCTTGTCCATGGGTTCGAAGCGACCGTGCTGACGCGGATCGTTTCCGGATCGGGAGCGGGGATCGCGATTGGTTTCTCATTTGCCGCCTTGGGCCGGGCACCCAACCCCGACCGCGCGTTCTCGATCTATCTTGTGGTGGGCTACGTGCTCGCCTCGGCCTATCTGTATGCGATGCCGGCGATTATGGCGGCGATCTCTCCGCAGACGCAATTGCTGATCTTTGCGGGCTTGACCGCGCTGGTGCTGCTGTCGTTGCGGGCGCTGCCCGATGGCAGCAAGGACGAAGCCGACATCTTTGCCGGAGGCGGCAAGATCGACCTGCCCTATTCGGCTGGCGCGCTGGTCAGCGTGTTTCTGCTGTTCTTCGCCGTCGTCGGGGTGTGGTCCTATTCCGAGCGGATTGGTGCGGCGAGCCGCCTGTCGCCCGATGTCATCGCCACCGGCCTCTCCATCGGCACGATGGCGGGCGTTTTGGGTGCGGCGCTGGCGGGAATGCTTCCGCGTGCCTGGGGGCGCGCACTCCCGATCACGCTGAGCGGTGCCGCCTGTCTGATCGGCTTCTTGCTCTATCGCGGACAAGTTTCTCCGACGGCCTTTACCGTTGCCACCGTGCTGACAATGCTGAGCTGGAACTTCAGCCAGCCGCTGCTTTCGGGCCTGTGCGCCGAGGCGTGCCACCGGGGCCGTGTGGTCTGCGCGATGGGCTCGATCCAGACTTTCGGTTCGGGCCTCGGTCCGGCGGTGGCAGCGGCCACCTTGGTCAGCGGGTCGTTCGATCTGATGATCTACGGCGCATGCGCCATTCTTGTGCTGAGCGTGGTGTTGACGGTCGCGACAACTGCGAGAGCGCGCAAGCTCGCGTAAGGCAGCGATACTCCGCCAGTGAGGGCTTGATGCCCTCGGGCCGGAGAGCCTCCCAAGCAAAGTTACAAAAAACGGCGGCATAAAGCGTGAGCCTTATGCCGCCGTTTTTTGTCGTTTCGGCCAAGCCCGTATCGGGGCTTGGCCTTCGCGATAGGCTTAGAGGAACACGGCCCGCGAAAGTCCGCCATCGACGGCAATCGATTCGCCGGTGATCCCGCTGCCCAGCTGCGAGCACAGGAACACGATCGGATCGGCCACTTCCTCCACTTCCAGCATGCGCTTGAGCGCCGCCGGGTCGCCCGCTTCGCGCGCGGTGATGGCCTCGACGGTGGTGCCTTCCTCTTCGGCCATCTCGGCGAACCATTCCTCGATGTGCTCGGTGCGGGTCACGCCGGGGTGGATGATGTTGACGGTGATGCCGTCCTTGCCGACTTCGTCCGACAGGGTCTTGGTGAAGTGCACCAGCGCAGTGTTACGCATGCCGGACAGCGCCTCGGTGCAGCGCGCGGTCAGCCCGCCGACGTTGACGATGCGGCCCCAGCCACCTTTACGCATATAGGGCACACAGGCCTTGGCGGTGCGGAAATAGCCGAACAGCTTGGTGTTGAGGTCAAGCATCAGCATGTCCTCGTCGGCTTCCTCGATCGCGTTGCGCACGAGGCCGCCAGGGGCCGCCGCGCAGTTGACGAGGATGTCCACGCTGCCGAAGGTCTCGGCCGTCTTGGCCACGAGCGCCTCGACCGATTCCTTCGATGTCGTGTCGGTGGGAACGGCGATGATCTCGCCTCCGGTCGCCTTGCGCAGTTCCTCTGCCGCGGCTTCCAGCTTGCTGGCCGTGCGCGCGGCGATCGCCACCTTGGCGCCTGCCAGCATCAGCTTGCGCGCCGTTTCTTTGCCAATGCCGACACCGCCGCCTGTGATGACGGCAACCTTGCCTTTAAGTCCAAGTTCCAGGTTCATTATATTGTCTCCTGCTAGTCCTGGCGCACAACCTCGACATAGGCACCTGTGGTGCCGTCGAAGTCTACGCGAATTGTGTTGCCTGCATGAAAGAGTGTCGCGCCGGTGCAGGTGCCCGTTGCAATCAGTTGCTCGGCGCGCAGCCGCTCGCCTTCGGTGTCGCGCAGCCAGTTGGCGAGCCAGACGACCGCGTCGAGCGGATTGCCGAGCACCAGCGAAGTCGATCCGGTGACGGGCTCGTCGGCATCAAGGGTGAGCGTCACCGGCATGCCTGCGAAGCGGTCCTCCCATCGGTCGGCCAGCTTTTGCCCCCAGACCAGACCATGGCCCATCACATTGTCGGCCACCAGCAGCGGCAGTGGCAAGTCGGCCGGAGTAAAGCGGCTGCGGACAATCTCGATGCCGGCATAGATCCCGCCGATTGCCTCGCAGATGTCGTCGCGAGTGTAGGGCCCGGTCTTCTCCGGCAAGTCCTTCGCGAGTTCGACGACCAGTTCGGCCTCGGCATACATCTCCGGGCCGAAATAGGTGACCGCGCTGTTGCTCGCGTAGATCGCGCTGGCTGACAAGCGGCCCACCGCCGGTTCATCGACACCGAAGTGGGCACGTGCGCCATCGCTGGTCAGGCCCAGCTTCCACACCATCACCGGCATATGGCTCTGCGCGAAGACCTGCCGCTGGATCGCATAGGCCTCGCCCAGCGCGGGCACATCCTGCGGCAGCGCGGCGACATAGTCCGCCTTTGCGGCGGCCAGTTCCCGCACGAGATCGCCTTGATTGCCCTGCACCTCGAACTCCTCCTTCGAATTGTCCCGCATATGCAACAAATAATATTCTAAATCTAGTATTGTTTACATTTCGTGGTTAGGTTACCTGTATTGGGAATCACCGGTGGCTGAATGCGACCGGCTGCCGAAAACCGAATTTTCTGACCGAGGATGCGCCATGAACGAAATGCCCACATCATTCGCCAAGGCCCAGTCACTGGGCGCCGAGCTGGCCAAGTCGCCGCGCGGGCTGATCATTGACGGCAAGACCGTCCAGGCGGTGTCCGGCAAGACCTTCGCCACTGTGAACCCGGCCACGGGCAAGGAAATCTGTCAGGTCGCCGAAGGCGGCGCGGCCGATGTCGACCTTGCGGTGAAGGCTGCGCGCAAGGCTCTGGCCAACCCGGCCTGGCGCGACATGAGCGCGGTCGACCGGTCGCAGCTGCTCTATCGTCTGGCGGACCTGATCGAGCGCGACGCGGCTGAGCTGGCTGTGCTCGAATGCATGGACAACGGCAAGCCCGCTACGCTGACGCAGGCGGTCGAGATCGAGGGTTCGATCAAGACCTTCCGCTACTTCGCTGGCTGGCCGACCAAGTTTGGCGGCGAGACGCTGCCCGTGTCGCCGCGCAGCGGGGCGAAGATCCTCAACTACACCGTGCGCGAGCCGGTTGGCGTCTGCGGCCTGATCGTGCCGTGGAACTATCCGATGTCGATGGCGGCGTGGAAGGTCGCGCCCGCATTGGCTGCGGGCTGCACCGTGATCCTGAAGCCTGCTGAGCAGACCCCGCTGACCGCCCTGCGGCTGGCCGAGCTTGCGCTGGAAGCGGGCATCCCGGAAGGCGTGTTCAACGTCATCACCGGCTTCGGCGAAGCAGGCGCGGCGCTGGTCGATCATCACGGCGTCGACAAGGTCGCCTTCACCGGTTCGACTGCAGTGGGCAAGGCGATCGTGCGCGGCTCCACCGGCAACCTCAAGAAGGTGAGCCTGGAGCTGGGCGGGAAGTCGCCGCAGGTCGTGCTGCCCGATGCCGATCTCGATGCCGCTGCGGCGTCAATCGCTGCCGGTATCTTCTTCAATCAGGGGCAGACCTGCACCGCCGGTTCGCGCCTCTATGCGCACTCGTCCATCCATGACGACCTGCTGGCACGCATCGCTGAGCAAGCGGCCCAGTTGACCATCGGCAACGGCCTCGACCCGGCAGTCAACTTCGGTCCGCTGGTGTCGCAGGAACAGTGGGATCAGGTGAATGGCTACGTCGAGATCGGCAAGAACGAAGGTGCCGACATCATGATCGGCGGCGGACGTCCGGACGACCTTCAGGACGGCTTCTTCTTCCAGCCGACCATCATGACCAACGCGGGCTGCGACATGCGCATCGTGCGCGAGGAAATCTTCGGTCCGGTGCTGAGCGCGCTCAGCTGGGACGACCCCGAGGATCTCGTGGCGCAGGCCAACGATTCCGACTTCGGCCTGTCCGCCGGAATTTGGACCAACGACATCAAGCAGGGCCACCGACTGGCAGGCCAGATCAAGGCCGGCACGGTCTGGGTCAACTGCTTCAACCTGGTCGACAACGCCACGCCCTTCGGCGGCTTCAAGCAGTCAGGCTGGGGGCGTGAGCACGGCCGTCAGGCGATGGAGCTCTACAGCGAGGTCAAGAGCATCTGGGTCAACCTCAGCTGAGCCGATTGCCGCACAAGAATAAGAAAATGCAGGAGTTTGTATGAGCAGGACGATGATAGTCGCGACCGACGGGCAGGCGCTCATCCGGTCGCATGACGACGGAGAAAACTGGTATCGGATCGATATCCGGCAGGACCTCGAATATGACGACCGGGTGCGTTGTCTGCTGGTCGATCCGGCCGATCCCAAGGCCTTGTTCGCCGGCGCCGAGAAGGGGCTGTTCTACAGCGAGGATCACGGCGTTCACTGGAAGCGGGTCGATTGCGCGCTGAACGACTTTGCGGTGTGGAAGCTCGTGGTCAGCGAAAGCGACCCCAAGGTGATGTATGCTGGCACCGGTGCGCCGTCGCGCGCGGTCCTGTTCCGCTCGCGCGATGGCGGCAAGACTTGGGAGCGCACGGCGCTCGAACGGCCCGAGTTCTGCGGCGGCGTGAACCGCCCGCGGATGCTGGCGCTGGCCGTCGATCCCGACGATGCCAACGATGTCTGGGCGGGCGTTGAGGAAGGCGGTCTCTATCGCAGCCGTGACGGCGGCGATAACTGGGAGCGGATCGACACCAACTGGTCTGCATTCGGTGGCAATTCCGATATCCACGATGTCATGGTTCTGAAGCAGGCCGACGGATCGAAAGTGCATCTGGCGCTGACCGTGATCGCGCTTTATCGTTCGACCGACGATGGCAAGACCTGGACCCGCCAGCCGGCCAAGGAAACCTGGGGCCTGCGCTACTCGCGCCTGCTGATGCGCAAGCCCGGCAGCAACACCGATATCGCCGTGGGCATCGGCGATGGAACGCCGGGAACCGAGGCTGCCATCCTGACCTCGTCTGACGCGGGCGAGACCTGGACGAAGTCGGAACTGGATACACCGTCCAATTCCTGCATGTGGGCTTTCGGCGGCAACCCGGCCGATCCTGACCTCATGCTCGCCGCCAGCAAGTTCGGCTACCTCTATCGCTCGGACGATGCTGGCAAGACCTGGAAGAAGGAATGGCGGGAATTCAACGAGGTGACCGATGTCACCTGGATTCCCGGCGTGCCGACAGACTTGGGGCTGCCACATGTCACAAACTGATACCTCGCCCATCCACATCGACCGGATCGCGCACATCGTCCTGTTCGTGAAGGACCCGGAAGCGTCGGCCAAATGGTACTGCGACGTGCTCAACATGAAGATCGTGGCCCGGGCCGGTGATGGCCCTTACAAGGGCGGTGTGTTCATGAGCTTCGGCGTGTCCGATCATGACATCGCTCTGTTCCCGGGCGAGCCGGATGCCAGCCGCGGCAAGGAATTCGAGCATATCGGCATGATCATGGCGGGCACCAGCATGGATGACCTGCGCCGCAACTATGCCTTCTTCGCGGAGCGCGGCGTCGAAGTCGCTGAAATCCTCGATCATGGTGTGTCGACGGGCATCTATTTCTACGATCCCGATGGTCACATGCTGGAAGTCTTCTGCCAGCGGATCGGGACCGATGACGGTGCCTCGCAGGCCGAATTGAACCGCAATCAGGGGCAGGCCGAGCCTGTCACTCCTGACGCCCTTTGATCCCCACCTTGCCAGGTAACGCCGCCCGGTTTTGCGGGGGTGTTGCCGGATTTTCAGCAGGAACTGAATAGATGAGCACCCACGCACCCAATTTCGGCGTTTTTCACATCAGGAAGTGGTTTAGCCAGGTCGAGGAAATCTGGGCTGGCGAAACCGGCGCGAGCGCCGATGGCGAGCCGATCTTCAAGTACATGATCGCAGCCTGCATCAAGAACCCCTATGCGGGCGAATTCGTCGAGGACCTGTCGCACTGGATCGACGGCTCGCCTGAACTCGGGATCGAGATCGGTCGCCGCCTCAATGCGCTGACGGGCGGGGCCAAGATCGAAAGCTACGGCAAGGCGATCATGGTCGGCATCGACGGCGAGTATGAGCACGGCAATGCCCTGCTGACCAATCCGGCGGCCAATCCCGTGCGCGATGCCGTGGGCGGCGGTGCCTCCTGGGTGCCTTCCACCGGCAAGCGCGGCGTGCCCGGCACGATCCTCGATATTCCGTTCGGCCACAAGGACGCGCTCTATGTCCGCTCGCACTATGACACGATGAGCGTCTCGTTCGACGATGCGCCCAACCGCGATGAGGTTATCGTGTGCTGGGTCTTCGCCACGCGCGGCAGGCTCAACGCCCGGCTCGGCGGCCTCAAGGCCGAAGACGCCGAGGGCAATGGGCTGACCTGAGCCATGACGCAGGCCCTCGACACCACCAGTGACGGTGCGCCCCAGCCCGTCGCGCAGCTAGGCAGCGAACGGACCCGGCGCATCGACAGCGGCGGGATCGGCATCAATGTGCGCGAGTGGGGCGATCCGGATGCTCCGGCCATCGTCCTCCTGCACGGGTTGCGCGGCTATTCGGGCACCTGGCGCAACTTGGCGGCCTCGTTCAAGGATCGCTGGCGGCTGGTTGCTTTCGATACCCGAGGGCGGGGCAGCAGCGACTGGGATGAGGGCCGCAACTACTACACCGATGCCTATCTGGCCGATCTCGAAGCCGTGGTGGATGGCCTTGGCCTGAAGCGGTTCGTGCTGCTGGGCCACTCGATGGGCGGCACCACGTCCTATTGCTATGCTGCCAAGCATCCCGACCGGCTCGAGGCGCTGATTGTTGAGGACATCACCGCCGGATCGTCCGTGGCCGGGGCCGGGTTCGAGCGGATCGTTGCTGAAATGGCTGCGCTGCCGACCCGGTTCGAGAGCTGGTCTGCGGCGCGGGCGTACTGGCGCAAGCTGCGTCCGAATGTCGCCGATGCGGCCATCGAGGAGAGGTTGTTCGAATCCATGCGCGATGGCGAGGATGGCGGCGTCGTGTGGCGCTACGATGCTGATGGCATTGCCGAAACGCGCGTGAAGCCGGACCCGGCCCGGGTGGTCGATCTGCATCCCGTGATCGCGGCCATCCGCACACCTACGCTGGTCATTCGCGGCGGGAAGTCGGACTTCTGCAACCTTGCCAAGGTCGAGGAACTCGAAGCGGTCAATCCCGTGCTTTCCCATGCCAGTGTCGATCAGGCATCCCACTATGTCCACGACGATGCACCGGAATCTTTCCACCGTCTGGTGGAGGGCTTCCTGAGCGGGGTCCGCACCAGCCGCGCAGCGGCGCGATGACAGGAACCACTATCATGAACGATGCCTCCGCACCTCAGACTACCACCCGTCTTGGCGCAGACCAGCTGCTCGACGACCTTTACGACGGCGGCGCGCGGATCTGCTTCGCCAATCCGGGGACGACCGAACTCGGGTTGGTAAGCTCGCTGGCGCGCGACGGGCGCATTCGCTGTGTGCTGAGCCTGTTCGAGGGCGTGTGTACCGGCGCTGCCGATGGCTATGCCCGCGTATCGGGCAAGGTGCCGCTGACGCTGCTGCATCTGGGGCCGGGCTTTGCCAATGGCATCGCCAACCTGCACAACGCGCGCCGGGCCGGATCGCGGATCATCAACCTGATCGGTGACCACGCCACATGGCATCTCGAATATGATGCGCCGCTGACTTCGGACATCCGCTCGCTGGCCGATCCGGTGTCGCGCGAGGTAATCTATCTTGGCCAGACTGATGGCATCACCTCGGGTGTCTCGGCTGCCTATGCCGCGACCAATCAGGACGAGGGTGGTGCGGCGACGATCATCTTCCCGACCGACGTGGTCGATGCACCGGCAGCGCCGAACGGCGAAGGCGTGAAGGAGCAACCCCACCAGCTTCGTCCCGTGGCGGATGCTGCGCTGGATGTGGCTGCGGCGAAGCTGCGCGATGCCGCCAATGTGATCGTCCTGATCGGCGGCAATGCGCTGAGCGAAGAGGGCGTGCGTGCCGGCGGCGCGCTGGCCGATGCGCTTGGCGGCCGGCTGCTGATGGAGCCCTATCCGGCAATTGTAACGCTCGGCGGTGACCTGCCGGTGGTGGAGCGTCAGGCCTATTTCCCCGACGATGTCATCGCGCAGATGGGCGACGCGCTGGTCGTGCTCGCCGGGGCGCGGATGCCGATCAGCTATTTCGGCTACGAAGGCTGGCCCAGCCAGCTGGTGCCCGAAGAGCGGCTTGTTCGTCTGGCTGAACCGGCTGACGATGCGGTCTCCGCTCTCAGTGCGCTGGCTGGCCGCTTCCCCGGTGCCGAAGGCTCTGCCTCTGCTGCTTCCGCGCAACCGGTGGCCTCGCCCGAGGCCGGGGCGTCGCTCTCGGCTGCGTCGGTGGTCGAGGAACTGCTGGTCCAACTGCCGCAGGATGCGATCATTTCGCTCGAAGGCTCGAGCATGGGCGGCCCATGGCTGAAGCAGGCGCACCGGGCCAAGAAGCACCGGGTCATCACCAACACCGGCGGCGCGATCGGGCAGGGACTTCCCTGTGCGGTCGGGGCGGCGATTGCGGCTCCGGAAGCGCGCGTGGTCTCGCTGCAATCCGACGGCAGCGCGCAATATACGCTGCAGTCGCTGTGGACCATGGCGCGCGAGGGGCTGAAGGTCACCGTGATCATCGCGGCCAATCACCGTTATGCGATCCTGCAGACCGAGCTGACACGCGCCGATATTCCGCTCGATGACCCGATTGTTTCGCAGCTGACCGACCTCGATCACCCGCGGGTAGACTGGGTTTCGCTGGCGCGCGGTTATGGCGTCGAAGCGCGGCTTGCGCGGACCAACGGCGAACTGGCTGAGGCATTGCGCGAAGGCCTGTCGCTCGATGGCCCACTGCTGATCCAGGCCGAACTTCCGTGAGCGGGCAGCAGCGGGTTGCCATCCTGACGGGCGGCAGCGGCGGACTCGTGCCGGGGATCGCCCAAGCGCTGGCTGACGCTGGTTTCGCCATCGTGCTGACGGCACGCGGCGAGGAGCGGTTGCAGGACGCTGTCCGGCGGCTGTCGGAAACGGTCGACGTGCCGGTAACGGCTATCGCATCCGATGCCCGCGATCTCGCCTCGGCGCAGAAGCTGGCCGACGAGGTCATCGACCGCTTCGGCCGCATCGATGTGCTGGTCAACGCTGCGGCAAGCTCCACGCCCATCGGCGGCGCGATCGAAGAGGTCGATGTCGATGCTTTGATCGCCGATGCCGATGTGAAGGTGGGGGGCTATCTTCGCTACACCCAGGCCGTGTTGCCTGCGATGAAGCGGGCGGGGCGCGGCCACATCATCAATATCGGCGGCCTCACCGGCCGTTCGAGCGACACCCTGAGCGGGCTGCGCAATGCCGCCGTGTCGCATCTGACCAAGGTGCTGTCCGACCAGCTTGCCCCGTTCGGTATCACGGTGAACGCGGTCCATCCGGGCATCGTGCTGACGCCGCACCTCGAAGAGCTGTTTGCCGAAATCGCCAAGGAACGCGGCGTCGCGGTCAGTGTCGTTGAGGAAGAATTCCGCAAGGATATCCCGACCGGGAAGTTTCTTTCCGTCGCTCAGGTCGGCAGAAGCGTTGCCCATCTCGCGGACGCACCCGATGCCGCGCTGACGGGCCAGTCGCTGACCGTGGACGGTGGATACTCGCGCGGCATCTACCTGTGAGGGAAAGGGGATAAGCATGAACACCGAATCCGCCACCACGCTAAGCCGTTATCCGCTGTCCATGCGCTTGCTGCACTGGATACGGGCCGTGCTCATCCTCGGCCTGATCTGGTCGGGCTGGTATATGACCAGTCTGCCCGAAACCACGCCGATGGCGACGTTCGATCTGTTCTATCCCAACCACAAGCAGTTCGGGATTGTCGTGTGGCTGTTGGCGGTCACGCATCTGGTGATCCGGTGGAACAACCGGCGCGTGCTGCCGCACACGCCTGAAAGCCTGAAGCCGTGGGAGAAGACTCTGTCCCATCTGGTTCACCGGCTGATCATGACGCTGACCATCCTGATCCCGATGTTCGGCTATGCGATGTCGTCGAGCTTCACCCAGAGCGACGGCGTGCCCTTCTTCGGGCTGGAGGTGCCAGAACTGCTGCCCAAGAACGACAACGCCTTCGAAGTCTATCACGCGCTCCACGAATACGGGGCCTATGCGCTTCTGGCACTGGTCGTCCTGCATGTGGTCGGTGCGCTCAAGCATCGCCTGCAGGACAAGGGCGGCGATAGCGATGTCCTTCCGCGGATGCTCTAGCCGCACCCCTTTCACCGAAAGACCCTGACGATGACCGAATCCTCCCTGCAATTGCTGCGGCCCGATCAGTTCGACAAGAATGGGCTGGCGGTGACGAACCCGGCGAACGGATCGCATGTCGCGGCGGTGCGCCGCTATGACACCGCTGCGCTGACGCAGATCGTGAATGCGGCCGAGGCAGCGCGCCATGGTTGGGCCGCCCGCACCGCGAAGGAGCGCAGCGATGTTCTGCGCGCCTGGTACGATCTCATCGTCGAGCGGGCCGAGGATCTGGCGCGCCTGATGACGCTCGAGAACGGCAAGCCGCTCGACGAAGCGCGCGGGGAAGTGAAGTACGGCGCTGCCTTCATCGAGTGGTTCGCCGAGGAAGCGCGCCGGGCCTATGGCGAGGTGATCCCGACCCATGCGCAGGGCAAGCGTATCGTGACCCTGCGCCAGCCGGTCGGTACCTGCGCGGCGATCACGCCGTGGAATTTCCCCTTGGCCATGATCACCCGCAAGGCCGGGCCAGCGCTGGCAGCGGGATGTTCGATCATCGTCAAGCCCGCCGAACTGACTCCGCTGTCCGCGCTCGCGCTGGAAGCTCTGGCACACGAGGCGGGTGTCCCGCGCGATGTGTTCCGGGTCGCGCCCGCGGTCAAATCGTCCGATGCGGGCGACCTGTTCTGCACCCACCGGGCGATCCGCAAGATCAGCTTCACCGGTTCGACTGCGGTCGGCAAGATCATCATGGCGAAGGCGGCCGGGCAGGTGAAGCGGCTCAGCCTCGAACTGGGCGGAAACGCGCCATTTATCGTGTTCGATGATGCCGATCTCGACCGGGCCGTGGAAGGCGCCATGGCCTCGCGCTATCGCAATGCCGGGCAGACCTGCGTGTGCGCCAATCGCTTTCTGGTGCAGGACGGCATTCACGATGCCTTCGTGGAGAAGCTCGCCGCGCGGGTGGATGCGATCGAGGTGGGCGACGGTATCGCCAATCCCTCGGGCATGGGGCCGCTGGTGAGCGACAAGGACGCGGCGCGGGTCGCGGAATTGGTCAAGCAGGCCGAGGGGCAGGGCGCTCGCGTAGTCGGGCACATGCCGAGCGTTCCGCAGGGCGGGGCATACCACGCACCGGTTGTGCTGGCGGATGTCACGACGCAGATGGACATCGCCCACGAGGAGATATTCGGCCCCGTCGCGCCCGTGATCCGCTTTACCGACGAAGCAGAAGCGCTGCGGATCGCCAATGACACGCCCTATGGCCTCGCCGCCTATTTCTACACCGCCGACGCGGCCCGCCAGTGGCGTATGATGGAGGCGCTGGAATATGGCATGGTCGGCGTCAACGATGGCCTTATCTCCACCGAGGTTGCGCCCTTCGGCGGCGTCAAGGAATCGGGCTTTGGCCGGGAAGGGTCGAGCCACGGCCTCGAGGACTACATGAACATCAAGTACTGCCTGCTTGGAGGTTTGAGCTAAGGGCGCTGACGTGGGCTATCCGGTCGGGTAGCCCTTCCAGCGCTTGATCGTCCGGATCGCGAAGCTTGATCGCATCGAGCTGACGCCGGGCAGGAGCGACAGGCACTCGCGGTGAATGCTGTCGAAGTGCTCCAGATCGCGCGCCGCGATCCGCACGATATAGTCCGCCGTGCCCGAGGTCAGATGGCATTCCAGAATGTCGTCAAATCCCGCCACCGCCGCCTCGAACTGCTCCATCGCGGTGCGGCTCTGGCTTTCGAGCGATATCTCTACGAAAGCGTGGAGCTTCAGCCCCAACCGCTGCGGATCGAGCAGCGCCGAATAGCCGGTGATGATGCCCGCCTCTTCAAGCGACTTTATACGCCGGTGGCAGCCCGAGGAGGACGCGCCGACACTGTCCGCAAGAGTGGCGATCGAGCGCGACGAATCCGCTTGCAGGGCACGGAGCAGGGAACGGTCGATAGCGTCCAAGATATCCTCCCGATAATTGTTCGAATTGCGAAACAATATCCCAAATATCACGCATATTGAAGCGAAAAATGGAAGAACTTGCGCGGTGTTTGAGATACCGTTGCGGTTCCAAATTCGCAGGAGAAAAGTGATGCTTGTCGGAACCGTCAAAGAGATCAAGAACCACGAATATCGCGTCGGCTTGACTCCGGAAAGTGCTCAGGAGCTGATCGTGAATGGTCACGAGGTGTGGGTGGAAACTGGCGCCGGTGACGGCATCGGGTCGAGCGACGAAGACTACATCGCTGCCGGTGCGACGATCAAACAGACGGCAGCCGAGATTTTCGCCGCTTGCGAGATGATCGTGAAGGTGAAGGAGCCGCAGGCCGTCGAACGTGCGCAGCTGCGCAAGGGCCAGATCCTTTACACCTATCTGCACCTCGCTCCCGATGCGGAACAGACCGCCGATCTGGTGAAGTCGGGCGTCACCGCCATTGCCTACGAGACCGTTACAGGTCCGGGCAATTCGCTGCCGCTGCTTAAGCCGATGAGCCAGGTTGCCGGTCGCATGTCGATTCAGGCCGGTGCGACGGCCTTGCAGAAGGCACAGGGCGGACGCGGCGTGATGCTTGGCGGCGTGCCGGGTGTGCTGCCGGGCAAGGTCGTGGTGATCGGCGGCGGCGTGGTGGGCGTCAATGCGGCGCAGATGGCCGTGGGCATGGGCGCCGACGTCACCATTCTCGACCGCGACCTGACCGTGCTTGAACGGCTCGACAACCACTTCGAAGGCCGGGCCCATACGCTGTTTTCGAACCAGGCCGCGCTGGCAGCTCAGATCGCCGAGGCAGATCTGGTCGTGGGCGCGGTGCTGATCCCGGGTGCAGCCGCACCGAAGCTCGTCACGCGCGAGATGCTGTCGACGATGCAGCCCGGCGCCGTTCTTGTTGATGTCGCGATCGATCAGGGCGGGTGTTTCGAAACTTCGAAAGCCACCACCCATGCCGAGCCGACCTACATGGTCGACGGCATCGTTCACTACTGCGTTGCCAACATGCCGGGCGCTGTTGCGCGCACCAGCACCTATGCGCTCAACAATGCCACCCTTCCGCATGCTATCCGTATCGCCAACAAGGGCTGGAAGGCGGCGCTCAAGGCAGACCCCCATCTTGCCGAGGGTCTTAACGTGCACGAAGGCCAAGTCACCTACGAGGCCGTGGCGCGCGATCTCGGCTATGACTACGTGCCGGTAGACAAGCTGCTGGGATAAGCCCTGTCGACGCTGTCGGGCATCCCGAAAGTTCTGACCGCGGCCTGCGCCAAAAGCTCGGGCCGCGGTTCGTTCAGATTAAGCAGACACGGAGCGGCCTCATCACTGATCTCGGCCTTCACCGGGGCGCCTCGGATCACGACCTGCTGGCCCAATTCGCGCAGTCAGTCTGCCTGAGGCAATCCGCGCCATGGTCCGAGGAATTGCCGTCACCTTCAATCGTCGTCGTTTGACGAAGGGTCGGGCACCCGTTCGAAGGTCTTGAACGGATAGCGCTGGCCATCGACATAGATCGCCCCGAACTTGTCGAGCGTGCCGGTTGGCCCAGCATCGATGCCGATGAACATCTCGTAGGGCAGGTCGAAGGCAGGGCTGTACAACTCCGCCCGATACCAGTTGCGGTGGACGTCCTGAATATAGACGGCATCGCGGCCGTCGGGGCGCCAGTCACGGATGCCGGTCGTGTTGGCGAAGGGGATGCGAGCCGGCTGATCTGCTTCTTCGGACTGCGCTGCTTGGCCGTCCGTGCTCTGTGCGACAGCGACCGCGGGCGAAGCGACAATCGCCAGACTCGCCAATGCTAATGCGAGCTTTTTCATGATCTTGCTCCTTTCTCTGCAATTGCACTGTGCATTGCATAAGGCGTGCCAGATACTAACATGCTGAACAGAAGGGATAAGTTCCCAAATGAGCGAAGGCATGATAGCACAGTGGCGGAAATATCCACCACCTGTGAGAAGGCTCGCGCAGCCCCTGCGGTGCTTCGCTATTGCGTGTCAGCGCTCTGCTGTGCGGTTTCAGACCATCCCCCGCCCAGCGCCTTGAACGTGGCGATCTCTGCCTGACGCAGCGAGAGGTCGCTTTCGGCCAGCGCCTGACGGGCCGCAAGCACGCCCTCGCGCGCTTGCCCAAGCGGGAGGAAATCGGTCAGCCCGGTATCGAAGCGGGTCTGGGCGGCGGCCTCGGCCACTTGCGCCTGCTCGAGTTGATCCTGCAGCGACTGGTTGTTCGCGCGCTGCGCCGCCAGCGTCGCCAGCGACTGCTCCACGTCGGCAAAGGCGCCAAGCACGCTCTGCCGATAGGACAGCGCGGCCTGCTGCGCCTGTTCGCGCGCGACTCCTTCCTTGGCTGCACCGCGCCCGAAATCGAGCAGGGGAAACGCCGCCTGCCCTTGCACCACCGTCTGCAGGCTGTCGGAAGAGACGAGGCTGCTCAGCGCACTGGAAATCAGGTCGACCACCCCGGTCAGCGAGATGTGAGGGAAGCGGTCGGCGCGGGCTACGCCGATCTGCGCGGTGGCGGCGGCGAGGTTGCGCTCGGCGGCGCGGATATCGGGCCGTCGCTGCAACAGCTCGGAGGGCAGGCCAGCCGGAATCGCGATGGCGGCTGGGGCCGCGCTGGCTTGCGGTCCGTCGAGGTCTGCGGGCAGGTTTTGCACCGTGGTGCCGAGCAAGACTGCGAGCGCGGCGCGCTGGGCGCGTTCGGAGCCTTGCAGCTGCGCCACCTGCGCCTGCGCCTGGGATAGCTGCGCCAGCGGCTGGGCCAGCTCGGCATCGGGGACCAGATCCTGCGCCACCTTGGCCCGGAGCGCATCGACCTCGGCGCTGCGCACATCTGCCAGTTGCTGGGCCAGCACCTGCTGCGCTTGCAGCTCGCGCAGGGTGAACAGCGTGCGCGCAACCTCGGCGGTGAGGCGCACCTGCGTATCGCGCTGTGACCATTCGCTGGCCGCGAGATTGGCTCTGGCGGCTTCACTGGCGCGGCGCGCACCGCCGAATATGTCGGGCTCCCAGCTGGCATCGAAGCCGGCGCTGAAGGTGGAGAAGCCTTGCCCCGGAAGGCCCGGGCTGGCTGTCGCTGAGCCGCCGCCCGATGAACCACCACCCGATCCGCTCTGGCCGCCACCCAGCGCGCTTGCCAGCGAGGACAGGCCGCTGTTCTCGCTGAGGTCGGTGTGGTTGGCCGAGGCGGTGGCATCGACTTCGGGCAGGGCGCTGGCCTTGGCCGCAGCGAGGCGATAGCGCGCCTCGGCTATGCGCGAGCTGGCGATCTGGACGTCGATGTTGCTGGCGAGCGCCTGCTCCACCAGCTGGTCGAGCACCGGATCATCGAACTGCTGCCACCACTGGGCCAGCTCGGCATCGGCTGCGGCAGGGCGCGGGGCCGGATCGTTGGCATAGGCCGCCGGGGCCGCCACCTCGGGGCGCACATAGTCCGGGCCCACGGTGCAGGCGCCCAGCGCCAGACACAGCGCGCAGGTGGCAAGCAGGGATCGTTGCATAACGGATTTCCTCAAATTGGGGCGGCGGCGCTGTCGCCGGGCTTTGGCCCGCGCACCAGCAGCGCGAGCGGGAGTACGATCACGATAAGAAGTGAAACGATTTGATAGACATCGACATAGGCAAGGAAGCTGGCCTGCCGCACCAGTTCGCGATAGACCGCGCCTAGGGCCTCCTTCTGCGGCAAGCCGTTGAGCGCCGCGTGGGACAGATAGTCGCGCAGGTTCGGGTTCAGCATGTTGACGTTCTCGGTCAGCACCGACTGGTTGGTCTGCGAGCTGGTGGCGAGGATCGTCTGCGCCACCGAGATGCCCACGCTGCCGCCGATATTGCGGAACACGTTCAGCAGCGCCGAGGCATCGGTGGTCTGGTCCGGTTTCAGCCCGACATAGGCGATGGTGTTCACCGTCACGAAGATGAAGGGCAGCGAAATCGTCTGAAACAGCCGGGCGGTGGACAGATCGAAGAAGGTCGATTGCGTGCTGAGCGTGGTGAAATGCCAAAGGCCTGCTGCCACCATCAGGAAACCGGGCACCACCATCAGGCGCGGATCGACATTGCCTGCCAGCCGCCCGGCGAGCGGCATCATGATGATCGTGCCGACCCCGCCGACGCTGAGCGCGAGGCCTGCCTGAAAGGCGGTGTAGCCGAACACCTGCTGGAACATCTGCGGGATGATCTGGGTCGAGCCGAACAGGATCACCCCGACCATGAAAATCAGCGCGATGACGATGGCGAACTGGCGATTGGCCAGCAGCCGCAGGCGCACGACCGGTTGCGGATGGCGCAGCTCCCACCACACCAATGTCGCGAGGCTGGCCACGGTCACAATGGTGAAGATCAGGATCGTGGTGCTCGAAAACCAGTCCTTGGTCTGGCCCTCTGCCAGCACATAAGTCAGGCTGCCGAGACCCAGCGCGACCAGCACCAGGCCCTGCCAGTCGAACTCAATGCCACTTGCCAGCCGTTCTTTACGCTCGCGTTCCAGCACCTCGGGTTCGACCACGAAGTGGTGCACCAGCAGCAGCGACAGCAGGCCGAAGGGCAGGTTCACCAGGAAGATCCAGTGCCATGACATCGCATCGGTGATGTAACCGCCGACCGTCGGCCCCAGGATCGGGCCGACCACCACCACCACGGCATAGGCGGCAAAGGCCATGCCCCGCTTTTCCGGAGGGAAGCTGTCGGCCAGCATCGATTGCTCGCTCACTGCCAGCCCGCCGCCGCCAACCCCCTGTAGTATGCGGAACAGCACGAGCACCGGCAGGTTGGGGGCCAAGGCACAGAGTAACGATGCCCCCGTGAACAGCGCGACGGAGATCATGTAGTAGCGCTTGCGCCCGATCATGTCGCTCAGCCAGCTGCTAATCGGGATGACCACGGCATTGGCAATCAGGAAGGCCGTCAGCGTCCAGGTCGAGGCGCGCACGGAAATGCCGAGACTGCCCGCGATATGCGGCAAGGCGACGTTGACGATGGTGGAATCGAGCACGACCATGAAGGTCGCGATCGAGATCACCCCGGTCAGGATCCACGGGTTGTGCTCACCAGCAGCGGACCGTTCGCCGTTCCACTTCTGGGACGGGCCGCTGCCCGCCGCCGCAGCTGTGCTGTCTGCCATTTAGCGCACCGTGATCGTGGGCACGACCGACATGCCCGGGCCGATTGCCAGGTCTTTCGGCAGCGGCTTGTCGAACATGATGCGCACGGGCACGCGCTGCACCACCTTCACGAAGTTGCCGGTGGCATTCTGCGCGGGCAGCAGCTGGAATTCCTGTCCGGCGGCGCGCTGGATCGATTCCACCTTGCCGCTGAAGTGTCGGCCGGGATAGGCGTCGATGGTGATGTCGACCGGGTCGCCGACCTTGATGTTCACCAGCTGCGTTTCCTTGAAATTGGCCGTCACCCACATCTGATCGGGCACCAGCGCCATCAGGTCCATGCCCGGTGCGACATAGGAACCGGTGTTGATCGACAGGTTGGCGATCGAGCCGGACATGGGCGCGACGATGTGGGTCTGGTCAAGCGAGACCTGCCCGCCTTGCGCCTGCGCCTCGGCAGAGCGGATCGCGGCCTCGGCGGACTGCATGGCCGAGCGCGCGCCCGAGAGCTGGGCGCGGGCGGCTTCGGCCGCGCCTTGGGCCGATGTCAGGGCCGCCTTCGCGGTGTCGAGCGTGGTTTGCGCGCTGTCGAGGTCGTTGGCCGCCACGCTGCCCCGGTTCATGTCGCGCGCGGCGGTCAGGCGCGCGAGGTTGCTGCGGGCATTGTTGTAGCGGGCCTGCGCTTCGCTGACGTCGGCGTTGGCGCGGTGCAGCGCGGCCTGTGCGCTCTGCGCGTTGGCACGGGTGGAGGCGGCCTGTGCGCGCGCCTCGCTCACCCCGGCTTTCTGGCGGGCAACCACGGGCATCACATTGTCAGGCGCAATCGTGGCGAGCAGCGTGCCGGCGGCGACATGGTCGTTGGGCTGGACCGGCAATTCGCTCACGATGCCAGCGATCTGCGGAGCGATGCGGACCACCTGGGCATCGATAAAGGCATCGTCGGTGGATTCGTAGTTGCGCGCATGGAGCCACCAGGCGACGCCGCCCGCTGCCGCCAATACCAGCACGACCAGGCCGATCATCAAAAAGCCCTTCTTGCGGCCCGGCTTGTCGCTTTCCTGGTGTGCAGTGTCGTCTTGCTCTTTGGCGTCCATCGAGTGAGTGCTCCTTGTCGCCCCGCGAAGCGTCGCGGGACCATTCGAGATCGGTGTGTGCAATGAGTGTGCCACTTGCTGGAAAGGCGCAAAGCCCGGGTCTTTCCCGTATTCGGCTGTCGCTGCTGGCCTAAATCAACCAGCAAGATGGTTGATATCAACCACCCCTGCGACCTGGGCGGTCTATCTTTCGGGCACGATTTGGAAGCGGGTTAAACTTCGGCTGACGCGAATTGAATGCAAGTGCCGCCGACAATCTACCGTGTGGGGGAATGCACAGGATCGCCGACGACACTTGCGTCTTTCGGCCATGGCAAACGGCAGCTTTTTAGCTGTCCGGCAGGCCGAAGACATAGAGTTTGGCGGTACCCTCCTTGGCCGGGCAAAGGGGAGTGACCTTGCCGAGGGGGCGCCGCCAGCGGCTACAGCAGGGGGTCTGGCTGCGCCTCGGCGAGCGGTATGTCCGCTGCGCCCCAATGTCCTTTGCGATGGGTGACGTGGACATTGCTGCCGCCCAGATCGCGCAATTGACCGACCACGGCATCGTTGCCGTCCTGATCACCCGTCAGCGTGACCCACAAGACGAGGCCGCCGGCTTCCATCTGGCTGGCAATCTGGTCCCTGTGCGTCTGGTCGAGAATGCGGCTGATCAGGTATCCACCGCCGCTGCCCACAGCGCCCACGACGATGGCGGAAGCGAGCGCGATGCCCAGCGTGCCGCCACTGGCCATGACCGCGATCAGACCAGCCATGGCTCCGCCATAGCCCGGAAGGGAGATGATCGCGGACTTCGCTTCGGGTAGGACTTCATCCTCACCGGGATTGCCGCGAGGCGCCTCGTCGAGATCGACCAGGTGGTGGACCCAGTTGCGCACCTCTCCTGCTGCCGCAGTTGCTGGGAGCCGACCAAGAACCGAAATACGCGAACGATCGACACCGCTTTCCTGAAGGCCGATTATCGCCTGCTCCAAGCTTTCCTCGCTCGGGAAGAGAGCCACCGCTTCGCTGATGGCAAACGAACGATCAGTTGCCTCTTCGATGGTCTCGCGCTGAGGGTCGATGGACCTTGTATTCGTAGTCATCTTATTCTGCCTCGGCTTCTTCGCCGTTGATGGCGAAGGTGATTGCGCCGCGGGCGGCCTTGATGGCTTCTTCCGTTTTGGACTTGTCGGAGCTGTCGGCTGCGGTGAGAGCCGCGTCGATATTCTTGATCACCGCTTGCGTATCGACGTTGAGATCGCCGAAGTTGATCGTGTAGTCCTGAAGCGCCAGCGGCGTTGTCGAATTCCCTCGCGAAATGGTCATCGCGCCAGCTTCCGCGCCAGCCGGGTCGGCCGTGCCAAAGGTTTCCACGTCAGTGTCCGGCGAGAAGCGATTCACGATCACGGCTTCCTGCGCCACGATGATGGGCTGGTCGGTGTTCGGTGCCGCCTCGGCGACGCCCTGAAACTCCGACTTTGCCGCTTCGAGCGAAGCCTTCGCGACATCGAAATCGTCAATGCTGATAGCAGTCGCGGCTGCGTCGAGGTGGGCTATGCCGGTTCGTGCATGGGTCAGAGCTGCATCTCCCGAAGGAGCGTTCATGGCGACGTCGGTCGATGTCACCGAGATAGGCTGCGTTGCTTCATAGCCATAGACGGCCAGCCCGCCGACAACGAGCGCCGCAATGGCGATCACAGTGGTTCGCGCGGTAGTGTTCATGGGACATCCCTTACTCTTGCAGTTGAACTTTCAGCCAACAGTTAGCAAGGGATGTGCCAACAATATATCACTTTGAAAAAGCTATATAAAAATAGAACATCGCGCGGTTAGGAGGCGATCGTGGTGGAAATTTCAACCACCATCAGGCGCAGCGTTCGGCTCCGGCGGCCATGTTGTGTTTCTGCATCCTGTAGCGCAGCTTTTCCCGCGTCGTGCCCAGCACACGGGCGGATGCCACGACATTTCCATTTTCGCGCTCAAGCACTGCCTCGATCAGGCGCATTTCGGCCTCATCGAGAGATACACTGCCATCGAGCGGGATGATTACCGCATTGCCAACATCGGCATTGGTCTGGCCGCTGGATGCGCGCTGATGGCCCAGAGCGACGTCGTCAGTATCGAGCACCGGCCCGTCCGCTAGCAGCACCGCGCGCTCCAGCACATTGCGGAGCTCACGCACGTTGCCCGGCCAGGCATAGCTGCGAAAGCTTGCCAGAAGATCCTTCGACAGACCCTTTATCGAGGTTCCGCAACTGGCATTCAGCTCGGCAACGATCAGCTGGCTCAAATGTTCGATATCGCCGGTCCTCTCGCGCAGTGGCGGCAGGCTGATCTCGAACACCGACAGCCGATGGAAGAGGTCTTCGCGGAAGTCTCCGTCCTCCACCATTTGCCGCAGGTCGCGGTTTGACGCGCTCAGTACCTGAATGTCGACCTGTACAGCCTTCTCACCGCCAACCCGGCGAAACTCGCGTTCCTCGATCGCCTTCAGCAGCTTGACCTGGATTGCGAGATCCATCTCGCCGATTTCGTCGAGGAACAAGGTGCCGCCGTTGGCTTGCTCAAGCAGGCCCTTGTGCTGCCCTTTGGCACCGGAGAAGCTGCCCGCTTCGTGCCCGAACAGTTCGGATTCGAGCAGCTCGGTGGGGATTGCTGCACAGTTGAACTCTACAAACGGCTGTCCTGCGCGGGGGCCGGCATAGTGCAGGATACGCGCTGCCAGTCCCTTGCCGGATCCGGTTTCCCCCTGGATCAGCAGGCTGGTGAAGGGGACATTGCACAGCTTGCCGATCAGCTTGCGCACGGCTGCGGCCTGATCGCTCTGGCCCACGAAGCTCTCAAGGCTGTACTTGCTCGCGGCCTGGCGCGCTGAGCGGTCGATCTGCTTCTGCGCCTTGCCGCCACGGGCAGCTGCCGCCATGGCCAGGTCCAGCTTGCCTTCGTCCATTGGCTTGGTCAGGAAATCAACGGCGCCCAGTTCAATCGCGCGGTTGATACTCGGCGTCTGGCCATAGCCCGAAAGGAACACCCATTCGGCCTTCAGCCCTTCCTCGCGATATTCCTCCAGCAGCTTCAGACCATCGCCATCGGGCAGATTGAGATCAGACAGCACCACGTCAGGGTCGATCGAGTTCTTGAACAGGAAGAAACGGGCCTCGGCTGCAGAGCTTGCCAAGGTGACATTCCAGCCTGACCGCTCAAACCGCTTCTTGAGCTGTGAGCCCAGCAGCTTTTCGTCTTCGATGATGAGAAGGTCGGTCATGGCTTATTCCTCTGCACTGCTGGGATGACAAGGCAGCGCTATTACTGTTCTGGCACCGCCGCCTTGTGCCTGTTCAAGGCGCAACGTCCCGCCGAGATTGTCGATCAGGCGTTGCAGGATCGATAGCCCCAGGCCGCTGCCGCCCTCCTTGTCGGTATTGAACGGACGAATGCCATTGCGCAGAATGTCCTCGGGATAGCCCGGGCCGCTATCCTCGAAGGCAAGCGTCATGCGTCCGTCGGCGATCTCTCCGTCGACCACGATCTTTCCGCCAGCCTTGCCCATGGCCTGGGCCGAGTTTCGCAAGATATTGAGAATGGCCTGACGCAGGCTGTCTTGCGGCAGCAGAACCTCAGTGTCCGGGACATTGAGCTCGAAGGCAATCGGCTGATCGCTTTCGTAGCCAAACAGCGTGATCATGTCGCGGCACAGGCCTGCAACGGAACCGGGGGAAAGGGTTTCTTTCATGTTCGGCGTGCGGGCTAGCAGGCCGTTAAGCAGGCGGTTCACCCGTTCCAGTTCGTCGAGAATGAGATCGATAACCTCGATCTTGTCGGGCATCACGATATCTTCACGCAGGTTCCTCAAGGCGACGGTAATGCCGGAGAGAGGATTGCGAAGCTCGTGCGCTACGCGGGCAGAAAACTCTCCGATGGCCGACAGCTGCTCGGCCTGTGCGAGATGCCGTTGCACCCGTATGAGACTGTCACTGGCCACCTGCACCTGATGTTCCAGATTCTGCTGCCTGGCCGCGTTTTCCTGCTCAACTTCTCGCAGCTGCACCACCATGGCGTTGTAGTGCTTGATCACCGGGTAAATGGGTGTGCCCGCGGCGGGTAGCTCGACCTGATCGAGCTTGGAATTGCGCACGTTTTCGAGCATTTCCGACAGGCTCGCCGACCAGGAGAAGTATCTTCGGCGGAAGATGGCCAGCGCGACAAGCAGGATTGTCGGCACCGCTATGAGCGAGAATATCGCGATCATGAGCTCGCGTTGGGCAGTCGCGCGCGTTTGCGTTATCGCGACGCGCTGAACTTCGTTCTCTTGCCGGAGCGCTTCTTCCATCACCTGGTTTGCAGCGGCCAGATTCTCCTCGATGCTGTAGCCGTCACGAACGAGGAAGCGCTGGGCTGACATAATCCTCTGCGGTGTCGCCACGTGCAAATGGCCGTCGTCTTTCAGGATCTTCTGCAGGTCCTGACTGATCTTTTCGACCGCTTTGGCGTCTGGGCGATCTTTGTGCGAGATTTCGCTCAGCAAAGCGGATTGAATGTCGAGGCTGACGTTGTGCAGATTTTGCAGGTGTGTCAGGTGTCGCTCAAGCGGGGCGAGCCTTTCCGTTGACGCCCAGGCAAGATAGACCAGCGCCAGCAGCGACAGCAGAACAGCCAGCAGGACCATGCCCGCGGCCAAGAAAGCAGGGCGCGTCATACGCCAGCGCCAGCGATCTCCGTCTGTCCGATTGTCGATGTCTGCCATTCAATGGATCCTTACGCGATCTGTCAGTCTCGCTTTGCCGAGCCTGTATCAACGTACAAGCAAGAAGCAGACCAAGCTTGCAGGAACGCGTTTACGGTTGCGTTCTGCGAGCCGGAGCCAGCTTGCGACAATAGCGAAGTGTCTGGTTGGTTCAAATCAACCAGCGCCGCGGTGAATTTCCACCACTTCCATCACATCGCCGCCATCTGCTCTTCTGGGTAATTTCCATGAATATCAGTCGGGTATGCGTTCTGGCACACCTATTGCTTTGAGGGGGCCATCGGCACGCGGAACTGCCATTTCACAGGTTTCCAATCGCATTCCGCGACGATCGAACTGGCAATGGAAAGGAATGCACTGATGAAAAAGCCATCGCTCAGAATGTTACCAGGCATTGCAATCGGCCTGGCAGTCGCATTGGTTGGAACCGGCGCAGCAGCGCAGTCAGCTCCGCCCGCTGGTGCGATGCAGAGTGTTGCTCCGCGGCGCCCCGCCAATCAGGCGATGACACAACCGGGCCAATTCGTTCTCAACGGCGACAGTGACGTCGAACTCGTTCGTTTCTCGACCCCGCACGACATGCTCGTCTGCCTGCCTCCGCGCATGGATGTTCACGGGCGGCCAGACCTCCAGGGGCCGGAACTCTATCCGATCGTCATCGCATGGGATGATGAGGTCGGAGAGGTCTGGCCGGGCGATTGCCTCGGCTTCGACGCAGCGAAAGTCACCGTGCGCCCGTCTCCGGCCATGCCGTCCGGCGATCACGTCGTCGGCCAAGTCTACTTGTTCTGATCCACCCTCAAAGTTTTGCAGATTATTAGCGAAGGAGAATGACAATGCGTATTTTTGGAAAGACAGCTCTTGGTCTCAGCATTGCAGCCGCCGTTCTGGCAGGTGCAGCCGGTCCCGCACTCGCTCAGACCGAGCAGCTTGAAGGCCCGCGCCCTGACGACCCGCTGATCGCCGACGCAATTCTGCCCCACAACCAGTTCGCGATCTACAACGACCAGGAGGTCGAGCTGATCCGCTACAAGACGGTTCGCGATGTCGAGATTTGCATCGCGCGTCCCGATCCCGACACGGTGTTCGGCACCAAGACCGCAGTGCCTGTGGAGGTGCAGTGGGACAATGACACCGGTGAGATCTGGCCGGGCAACTGCCTGTCGTTCGATGCCAAGCAGGTGAAGGTCCGGGCGGCTCAGCCTCTGCCTGACGACACTGAACTGCTCGGGACGTTCAAGGTTATTCACTGATCGTTCCAGCAGAGGCGAGCGGGAGTCCTCCTCACTCATACCCCTTATAGGAGGGCCCCGTTCGCCAACCCGTCTGAAAGACCAGCATAGGAGCAGGGTACGATCTCGTGCCCTGCTCTTGTGCATTCCGGGGCCGCCGCCGTGGTGATCGTCACCTCGGTGCTGTGCGCGCCGCTGGGTTTTGCCATGTGGTTCATATCAACCAGAGCACCCACCAAAGCCGGGCTGTGGTTCCCTGATTTTTGCGCTGAAATCAAAAAACTGCAGAAAAATCATAATCTTGTTAGTCTGGCATGCTCAATGCATTGCACCGGGCACGCACGGGAAGCCCCGTGACTGCTACCGTGAATGTAAAGGACCAATCTCATGAAAGAACTGATCGTCATCGGCTATCAGAACCCCGAAAAAGCCGAAGAGGCGCGCGAAACCTTGTTGGAAATGTCTCGCGAATATCTTGTCGATGTATCCGATGCCGTTGTCGCCACCGTCAACGAGAAGGGGAAGATCAAGCTTAATCAGATGGTCAACCTCTGGGCTGCCGGTGCGGCTGGCGGGTCTTTCTGGGGGCTGCTCATCGGTCTGCTGTTCTTCCACCCGCTGTTTGGTGTTGTGGTTGGCGCGTCGGCCGGTGCGCTTGGCGGTGCGCTCGGCGACTACGGTATCGATGATCCCTTCATGCGCCGGGTTACCGAGATGCTGAAGCCCGGCCAGGCCGCGCTGTTCGTGATGAGCCGTGAGCCGATGTCCGACCGGGTCGTCGAAGAACTTGCCAGCCTTGGTGGAGAGGTGGTTCGCACCAACCTCGATAGCGAGAAGGAACAGGCCGTTCGCGACGCCTTCGCCGCCGCCCACGAGGAAGTGTCGCAGGCTCATGATGAGAATGCGCCCGCAGTCTGAAACCCTCCTAACGAGGCTGAAGGCTCGACGTATCGGCAATAGTCAGGTGTGATCGCGGCCCAGAGAGATGCCGGACACCAGCCGCACCGGCTGGCCGGCCAATCCCTCGTCGCCAGCCGTGGGTGGTACATGAACTGATCATCCCGGAAGGGGCAATGCGGCACCACCCCGGCTCATTGCCCTTTCCGGCATTTGGTTACATCTGATCCTGTTGGGGCTATCCGAGCCTACACCCTTGCGTTATCGCTGCAGGTCATGACTCATCGGTGGCATTGGATAGCAGCCTTGGCATTAGTATCGGGCGCAGCGCAGGCTCAGGACAACGAACCCGAAGAGCTTACGCTCGATGCGGTATATGGCAGCCCTTCGCTTTCCGGCTCTGCGCCGCGCGGGCTGCAGCTTTCGCCCGATGGCCGCTATGCCACACTGCTGAAGCCGCGCGCCGACGATCGCCAGCGCTATGACCTGTGGGCGATCGACACTGCCACCGGCGAAGAGCGGATGCTGGTCGACAGCGAGGCGCTGGGCGGGCGCGAAATCTCCGAGGAGGAGAAGATGCGCCGCGAGCGGATGCGGCTGGCGGGCACGCGCGGGATCATCTCCTATGACTGGGGGCCCGACGGCAAGGCGCTGCTGGTGCCCATCGACGGCGACCTGTGGCTGGCCCCGCTTAACGGCGAACCACGCCAGCTGACCGACACCGAGGCAGGCGAACTCGACGCCAAGCTGTCCGAAACGGGCCGCTATGCGAGCTTCGTGCGCAACGGCGATCTCTATGTCGTGGAAACCGCCGATGGCGCCGAGCACCGCCTGACCGACAGCGCCACCGATACCGTGACCTGGGGGTCGGCCGAATTCGTCGCGCAGGAGGAGCTGGACCGCTCCAGCGGGCACTGGTGGAGCCCGGATGACAGCCGCCTCGCGGTCGCGCGGGTCGATGAGAGCGATGTGGACGTGGTCCAGCGGCTGGCGATCGGGGCGGAAGGCTCCGCGCTGATTGCGCAACGCTATCCGCGTGCGGGCACCGACAACGCGCTGGTCGAGCTTTACGTGATGCGGCCCGATGGCAGCGACCGGGTCAAGGTCGACCTCGGGGACAATCCCGACATCTATCTCGCCCGTGTTTACTGGTCGGCGGACGGCAAGACGCTGTGGGTTGGCCGCCTTAGCCGTGACCAGAAGCGGCTTGATCTGTTGGAAGTCGACCCTGACACCGGCGCATCGGAAGTGCTGTTTAGCGAAACGTCCGACACCTTCGTCAACCTCGCGACGAGCGGGTTCGGGCAGGGCGGCGAGGCTGGCCTGCGCGCGCTCAAGGGGGGCGGTTTCCTGTGGCTGTCGGAGCGCGATGGCTACATGCACCTTTATCGCTGGAAAGATGGCGAACTGACCCAGCTCACCAGCGGCGACTGGGTGGTGAGCGGGCTTGCCGGTGTCGATGAGGCGAACGGCCTTGCCTATGTCACCGGCAACCGCGAAACACCGCTCGAACGGCATATCTATGCGGTGCAGCTCGATGGCACGGGCGAACCGCAGCGCCTTACCGAACGTGGCTACTGGAACAGCGGCTCGCTTGACCGCACCGGCACGCGGCTGATTATCCAGCGGCAGAGCCCGCTGCAGCCGCCGCAGGTTTATCTCGCCGACAACACGGGCGAGCGGCTCGAATGGATCGAGCAAAACGCCATTACGCCAGACCATCCCTTCGCGCCCTATTCCGCGCTGCTGACCGAGCCGGAATTCGGCACGCTCACCGCGTCCGATGGGCAGGTGCTGCACTGGGAGGTGATGAAGCCCGAGGGCGAAGGCCCGTTCCCGGTGCTTTTCGAGGTCTATGGCGGCCCCCACGCACAACGCGTGGCACGCTACTGGGTCTCGCCGCTTGATCGCTGGTGGGTCGAACAGGGCTATGCCATCTTCCGCCTCGACAACCGCGGCTCAGGCAATCGCGGGCGCGCTTTCGAGGAGCCGATCTATCAAGCACTCGGCACGGTCGAGGTCGAGGATCAGCTCGCCGGGCTCAAGTGGCTCAAGCAGCAGAGCTGGGCCGATGCTGACCGGATCGTGGTCGATGGCTGGTCCTATGGCGGCTATATGACACTGAAGCTGCTTGAGGCGGCACCCGGTGCCTTCGCCGGGGGCATCTCCGGCGCGCCGGTGACGCAGTGGGACCTTTACGACACCGCCTATACCGAGCGCTATCTGGGCGATCCGCGCGAGGTGCCGCAAGTTTACGAGGCGGCTGACGCGCTGCCGCGTGCGGGCGACATTGCCGATCCGCTGCTGGTGATCCACGGCATGAGCGACGACAACGTGGTGTTCGACAATTCCGTGCGGTTGTTCGCGGCTCTGCAACAGGCGCGCGTGCCGTTCGACACTGCCGTCTATCCGGGGCAGGCACACGGGTTTCAGGGCAAGGATATCCTGATCCATCGCACGCTGACGATGCAGGACTTCCTCGACCGCGTTACGGCTGCGGACTGACCTCGCGCACACGTCCGCACGGCGGGATCGTGGCCCCCGGTGCGAGCCAGGCTTCGAGCGCGTCGAGGTCGCCACCTGCGTTCTCGATGGCGGGAAAGTGGGTGAAGGTCGAAAAGCCGTCACCGCCTCCGGCAAGGAAGTTATTGATCGCGACGCGATAGGTCGCCGCCGGATCGAGCGCCTTGCCGTCCAGCGTCATGGCCACGATCCGTTCGCCCGCGGGGCGGCTGCGGTCGAAGCTGTAGGCGAACCCTTGGGAGGGAAGCAGCGCGGAATGGCAGATTGCGACGTTGCCGTCGGCCTCGTCGCAGAACTGTTCTTCGAGCGCGGCCTTGATCGCGCTTCCCGGCATCTCCACCAGCATCACCCAGTTGGCGAAGGGCTGCATGGCGAAGATGTCGCCGTAGGTCATGGCTCCGCTGCGGCCCGGTGGCAGATCGGTGCGCACGCCGCCCGAATTGACGAAAGCGATGTCGGCTGGTCCGCCCGCCAGAGTGCGCGTGGCAGCGAGCTGGGCATCGGCCACCAACCGGCTGGCGGAGCTTTCAAGGCAGTCTTCGCGGTGTTCAGCGACGAGTTGCCATTCGCCGACGGGGCGCTGGGCAATGGCCGCCCCCGCTTCGACGTAGCGCGCCACCAGCGCGGCGATCTCGGGGTCTTCCCCGGCCTCCGGCGTGACTGGCACGTTGCGCGCGGTGAGCGAGAGCACGCTGTCGCTTGCCGGGTCGAGCGCCATGTCGATCTGCGTGACGAAGGCGCCATAGCGCCCGGCGCTGGTCAGCGTGCGCTCGCCCACCTTGCAGGTATAGGCCTGATGGGTGTGGCCCGAGACCACCAGCCCGATGGCCGGATCGAGCCGCTCAAGGATCGGCATGATCGGCCCCGACAGGCCGGGGCAGCCCTCAAGGTTGAACGTGGGATCGACCAGCCCGCCCTCGTGGATCAACAGCACCACCGCGTCGGCGCCCTCGGCCACGAGGCCAGCCGCTAGTCGGTTAGCCGCTTCGGCCTCATCGCCGAAGGTGTATCCTTCGGTGGCCGAAGAGGTGACCATCAGCGGGGTGTCTTTCAGCGTCAGCCCGATAAAGCCGATCTTTGCGCCGCCCACTTCGCGCAAGGTGGTGCCGGGGAACAGCGTGGCGCCGTTCTCGTCGGTGGTATTGCCAGCAAGATAGCGGAACGATGCCCCGGCGAAAGGTTCGAGCGCGCAGGGTGTGCGCGGGGTATAGGCCTCGCAGCCGCCCTCCTGCATCCGCCGCAATTCGTCGATTCCGCGGTCGAACTCGTGGTTGCCGACCGAGGCCACGTCGAGCCCGGCAAGGTTAAGCGCGGCGATGGCGGGCTCGTCGAGGAACTGCTGCGAGATCACGGGGCTTGCCCCGATCAGGTCGCCTGCGGCCACCACCAAGCTGGCCGGCTGTTCGGCGCGCAGGCGGGCGATAGTCGCGCCCAGCCGCGCTGCGCCGCCGAGGACAGCGCTTTGGGGGTCTTCCTCGCCTGCGTAGCTGACTTCATTCGTGGGCGGCAGCAGTGCGCCGTGAAAGTCGTTGAGCGCGATGATCCGCACTTCCACCGGCGCGGGCTCGGCATCTGGAAAGGTCGCGCAGGCCGAGAGAGCAAGGACGGCGAGCGAAGCGGATACGAGGCGCATGGTCATCGAGGCGTCTTCCAGGGCAACGGTTGCACGGTGATGACATGAGCGCCCGCGAGGCCGGGGTAAAGGCACTAGGTCAGGCTTCGCGCTGGTCGGCTTCTCGCCCATAGCGCGCGGCCAGCACGGCGCAGACAATCAATTGGAGCTGGTGGAATACCATCAGCGGCAGGATCACTGCACCCACGGTGGCCGCCGGGAACAGCACACCGGCCATCGGCACGCCGGTGGCCAGGCTCTTCTTCGAGCCGCAGAACTGCAGCACGATAATATCCTCGCGTGCAAAGCCGAGCCAGCGACCGGCCACTGCGGTGAGCGTCAGGACGAAGGCGAGCAGTATGACCGAGACGGCAAGGATCGTCAGCAGGTCTCCCGCCGACACTCGCGACCACAGGCCATCGACCACCGCGGCGCTGAACGCGGCATAGACCACCATCAGCACCGAGCCGCGATCCACCACCAGCAGCAGCGCCCGTTGCCGCGCGATCCAGCTCCCGATCAGCGGCTGCAACAGGTGCCCCGCAAGAAACGGCAGCAGCAGTTGGACGACGATAGTGAGCACAGCGTCGCCCGATATGCCGCCCTGCTCACCCGTCAGCAGCAACGCCACCAGAACCGGGGTGATGACAATGCCCGCAAGGTTGGAAAAGGCCGCGCTGCACACTGCCCCTGCGACGTTGCCGTGCGCAATTGCGGTGAAGGCGATCGAGCTTTGCACGGTGGAGGGCAGCAGCGTGAGAAAAACCAGCCCGGTGCGCAGCCACGGATCGAGGAAGGGCAGCATGGCAATGGCGAGCCCCAGCAGCGGAAACACGCCATAGGTTACCGCGCCAACCGAGGCATGAAGCCGCCAGTGCCGTGCCCCGTCGATCACCGCCTGCCGCGAGAGCCGCGCGCCGTGGAGGAAGAACAGCGCCACGATGCCGACATCGGCGGCCACTCCGGCGATGTCAGCCCCGACCCCGCGCGCGGGCAGCAGCGAGGCAAGGCCGACCGTGCCCATCAGCAGCACGATAAAGCTATCGATCCTGAGGCGGGCGAGGAGGGCCTTCATGTGGTGGCTTTCGTTGGCGGGGCGAGCAGACCCGCTAGGGCGGCCTCGGCCGCTAATCAATCCCCACACGACTTGGGGGTGAGGCTTTTCTCCAGACCTTGCCGGGGCTAGCCTCGTGCGCATGAGCCCCATGAAAAACGAAACCCGTTCCAAACTGCTCGCCGCTGCTGAGCAGATTCTCGTCTTGCGCGGGATCACCGGCTTGTCGGTACGCAAGGTGGGGGAGGCGGCAGGGCTCAACCCCACTTTGGTGACCTATCACTTCGGCTCGCTCGGCAAACTGCTGGAGGAGCTGCGCGATCGTAATATGAACCCGGTCCTCGCTGGTTGGGAGGGGCTGGAGCAGTACGACGATCTCGATGCGATCCTGCGTAGCTGGCTGGCGCCGTTGCTGATGCCGGCGGCCTTTACCGAGGGCGGGCGGGCGCTGGTGGTGATCGACGAGATTGCCGCCCGCGGTGAGGGTGATCTCGGTGAACAGGTTATGACGGCGATGCAAAGCTTCAGCCAGCGGCTTCGCGACATGCTCGCGCCCTATTGCCCGTCGCTTGACCCAACCGAGCTTCGCGCCCGCGTGCGCTTTATATCTGCCGCCGCACTCGGCCCGCCGCCGCGCCATCGCGGAATGACCGGGGTGGGGGTCGAGGACGAGCTGGATTACCTCGTGCGCTTCGCCCGCATCGCGCTGAAAGAGTAAACGCGAGAAAGGATTGCCAGCGGTGAGAGGCTTATTTATACGATCGTATAAATAAGGAGGGGTACCTGTGGTAACGCCGAACACGATGACCGAGGCCGATTTTGCTGACGGTCTTGGAGAGATGCGCTCGATTGTCGGGTCGGAATGGGTGTTTGACCAGCCGGCCGATCTCAACACCTACCGCGATTTTTACTCGGTGCTGTGGGGCGAGCCGGAGGAAAAGCTGGCCTCTGCTGCCATCGCCCCGGCGAGCGTGGAAGAGGTGCAGGCCATCGTCCGCGCAGCGGGGGAGCGGAACATGCCGCTTTACCCGATCAGCACCGGGCGCAATCTCGGCTATGGCGGCTCGGCGCCGGTGCTCTCGGGCAGCGTGGTGCTCGACCTGAAGCGGATGAACCGCGTGCTCGAGGTGAACGAGGCCAATTGCTCGTGTCTGGTCGAGCCGGGTGTCTCTTACTTCGATATGTACCGGCACCTGCAGGAAAGTGGCTCGAAGCTGTGGCTCGACGTGCCCGATCCGGGTTGGGGCTCGCTGATCGGCAATGCGATGGATTCGGGCGGCGGCTACACCGCGTCGGGCTATCGCGGGCATTGGGAGGCGGTGTGCGGCGTTGAGGCGGTGATGGCCGATGGCGAGGTGCTGCGCACCGGCATGGGCGCGCTGCCCGGCAGCGAGACATGGCAGCAATATCGCATGGGGATCGGCCCGTGCCTTGACGGGCTGTTTCGCCAGTCGACGCTGGGCGTGGTCACCAAGATGGGCTTCTACCTGTTCCCGCAGCCCGAAGCGCATCTGTCAGCGAGCGTCAGCGTCTATCGCTACGAAGACCTCGACGAGCTGGTCGAGATCTTGAACGAGCTGGAATATGGCAATGTGTTCAACGGCATGCCGGGGGTCGGCTCGCCGGTGCTCAGCCAGGAAAGCCCGATTGCCATGGCGATCGTGCCCGAGCCGGACGAGATGAACCGGATGGTCCGCGAGACGGGGCTGGCCGCTTGGCGCGCCTCGTTCAATTTCTACGGTCCGGAGAAGGTCATCGCGGCGCAGTGGGAGCACGTGCGCGACCGCTTCGCCCACTTCGAAGGGGTGACCTACCACGCCGAGGAGCCGGTGCGTTTCCCGCTCACCCAGGCGCAGCTCGAGAAGGTGCAGAAGCCGCGTTATGGCATCCCCTCTCTGGAGATATTTACGGTCGGCAGCCAGGGCTTTGGCAAGTTCAACCCGTCGGACGGGCACATCTGGTTCTCCGCCGTCATCCCGCGCTCTGGCAAGGGGGTGATCGAAGCGAACCGGGTGATGCGGCAGGCCTGCAAGGAGCGCGGGCTTGAGCTGTTCATGCTCGCACCCGCCGTCACCTGCTGGACGCGCAGCTTCGTGCTGTTCGCCGCCGTGCCGGTGTACAAGGAGGTGGAGAAGAACCGGCATCTGCGCCAGTCGATCAAGGAGATCATCGCGCTGTGCGGCGAGCATGGTTGGGGTGAATACCGCTGCCCGCCTGCATTCATGGATGCGGTGATGGATGCCTACAGCTTCTCCGATCACAAGCTGCGCCGCGTGAACGAGCAGATCAAGGATGCGCTCGATCCCAAGGGCATTCTGTCGGCGGGGCGTTATGGCGTCTGGCCGAAGCATCTGCGCGAGGGGAGGGGGGCATGAGGAGCGTTGTCGTAGCGGCCGCCGTTGCGGCACTCGCCTTTGGAGTGGCGCAAGCACAAGATGGCATGCGCACCGGCCCCACCGCGCCCGACCTGGCCGAGGGCAAGGCCGTGTTCGCCAAGTGGTGCGCGCCGTGCCATGCGCCCAATCCGGGGCTCGCGGGTACCTTCGCGCTACAGCACAAGTACGATGGCAAGGTGCCCGCCGCGCTCGAGAACCGAACCGACCTGCAACCTGCGCTGGTCGCCTATTTCGTGCGTAACGGTGTCGCATGGATGCCGCCGTTCCGCCCGACCGAGATTTCCGACGCGCAGCTCGCGGCGCTCAACGCCTACCTTACCGCCCCGCTCGATCAGCGCGGTGCTCCGGCGGAGCTGCTGGCCGAGGAAATGGTGCAGTTGCGGAGTGAAGGGCAATGATCCGGCGCGATATGCTCAAGTGGGGTGCGCTCGTTCCGGCCCTGGCGGGTGTTCCGGGAATGGCGCGTGCGCAGGCGGGTGAGGGGCTCGACGTCCTGCTGCTCGACACGCGCTTCGGTGAAGGACCGCTGGATGACATGGGGGCGGCGCGCGTGCTCACCTTTGCGGGCGATGTTACCAAGGTGTGGTACGAGCATCTTGACCGCGCATGGCGCCAGCCCGGCTTTGTGGTGGGCGGCATCACCGGCGCTGATGCACTGTTCGTGCTCGAAACACTGGCCCGGCAGCAGGGCCGCAAGGTGGTCGCGCGCAAGGCGCTTGAGGTCGCGCCGCTGGCGGGCGACATCGCGCCGGTGAGCTGGGTGATCGCGCCTGCCCATCCCAGCGTGCTGGCGTGAGCGTACTGCCGCCCGATCTCGATGCGGCTGGCTTTGCCGCCTTCCTCGATGACCTGCGTGCGGTGGTCGGGCCTGACTGGGTGTGGTCGAGCGACGAGGACATGCACGCCTACCGCGACAGCTTCTCGCCCGTGTGGAACACCGAGGAAGAACGCCACGCCAGCGCCGCAGTCGCGCCCGCCGATGTCGAACAGGTCAGCGCCGTAGTGCGTGTGGCACGCAAACACCGTGTGCCGCTGTTCCCGATTTCGACCGGCAAGAACTTTGGCTATGGCGGTCCATCGCCCAATGTGAACGGCTCGGTCGTGATCGACCTCAAGCGCATGAACCGTGTGCTCGAAGTGAACGAGGCGCGCGCCTTTGCACTGGTCGAGCCGGGCGTGTCCTATTTCGATCTTTATCGAGCCATCGAGGAGCGCGGGCTGAAGCTGATGCTCGACTGCCCCGATCCGGGTTGGGGCTCGCCGGTGGGCAATTCTCTGGAGCGCGGGGTGGGCTACACCATGCCGCATTTCCGCGATCATTTCGGCGCGCACTGCGGGATGGAAGTGGTGCTGCCCGATGGCGAGGTGATGCGCACCGGCATGGGGGCGATGCCGGGCGCGCAGACCTGGCAGGAATATCCCTATGGCTTCGGCCCCGATCCCTCGGGCCTGTTTGCGCAGGGCAACTTCGGGATCGTCACCAAGATGGGCTTTCGCCTGCTGCCGCTGCCCGAATACTATCGCACCTGCCTGATCACGGTGCCGAAGCGGCGCGACTTCGTGAAGCTGGTCGAGCACGTGAACTACCTCAATGACAGCGGGCTGATCGGCGAGGTCGAATATGGCAGCCCCTTGCGCGCGAAGATGGCCGATCCGCAGGTCATGGCGCTTATCACCAAGGCGGGCGGGGTGTCTGATGCCGAGCTCGATGCCGCTGCCGAAGCGGCGGGACTGCCGTGCTGGCAGGTCGAACTGCAGTTCCTCGGGCCGGAGCGGGCGACTTACGAGAACTGGACCTTCGCGCGCGACCGCATCCTTGGCGATATTCCCGGTGCGCAGGCGATCGAGGGTGAGCATTTCGCCTTGCCCGCGAGCGAGCATCAACTCGATACTCCGCAACAGCCTTGGCCAAGCGCGATAAAGCGCCGCCGATCGCTGGGTGTGCCGAGCCTTGGCGAATGGAAGATCGTGCGCGATGATGGGCACATCGGCTTCTTCCCGGTGCTGCCGCGTGACGGCGAGGCGGTGTTCGAAATGCAGCGCGTGCTGGGCGATGCGATGAAGGCGTTTCCCACGCTCCCGCCGTTCTTCAATGCGCTGACCACGCCGCTCTTGTGGCACACGCATACGTTCCAGATGGTCTTCGCGCCGTCGATCAAGCACGACGATCCGGAACACAACGCAATCAGCCACGCGGCGATGAAGCGATGCGTGGAAGTGGCCGCCGAGCACGGCTGGGGCGACTACCGCGCCTCGCCGATCTATCAGGATGCCGTGGCGGACACCTACAGCTTCAACAACCACGCGCTGCGCCGCTTCCACGAGCAGCTCAAGGATGCGATCGACCCCGATGGAATTGTCGCTCCGGGGCGGGGCGGGATCTGGCCGAGGAGGTTCCGCGCATGACCCGGTCCGCGATGCTTGCCCTGTTCGCCGCTCCGCTTGCCGCGATGGCGCTGATGGCCGCTGCCGAGCCGACTGACATCGTGCGGCCTGATATGCCGGGGCGGCAGGTGTTCGCGCATCAATGCGCGCCGTGCCACGGGACCGGGCCGGGCGCGGACGGATCGCCGATGCTGCCGGGCACCGCAGCGCTCACTGCGAAGTACGATGGCGCCAAGCCCGGCGCACTCGAACTGCGCGGCGATCTGCCTGCTCCAGTGCTGCGCCTGTTCGTGCGGCGCGGGGTGGGGGCGATGCCGCCATTCCGCAAGAGCGAGCTGACCGATGCGCAGATCGACGAAGTCGCCGCCTATCTCGCGGCAACGGCGGCCGCGAACTGAGCGCCCCACACCCCGCCGCGTGATGACACTTACGTGACGAAAACACCCTTTGTTGCGGTTCCAATACGTGACGAAAATCACACGCAGGGAACCGAACTGCAGGCTATATTACTGCAGTGCAACATGGCGGGATGCTCCGTCATAAAACCGGCACATGGCAGACCTAGCGGCGCGCTGATCGACAGCAACCAAGGGGTCTCTCAGTGCACACTTTCCATTATGCAACCCGTGTTGCGCTGCTTGTCAGTGCCGCCGCATTCACCAGCTTCGCCGCCCCCGCCATGGCGCAGGAGACCGAAGTCTCGACGGACGGCTACGAGGGCGACTTTCCGGATGACTTCATCGTTGTTACAGGCTCGATCCGCCAGTCGCAGCAGGCCGCGATCGAGGAAAAGCGTGCAGCGCCGAACCTGATCGACGTGGCTTCGGCTGACTCGGTCGGCCGCTTCCCCGACGAGAACATCGCCGCCGCGCTCACCCGTCTTCCCGGCGTCGCCGTGCAGCGCGATCAGGGGCAGGCTCGCTATATTCAGGTGCGCGGTGCGCCCAACCGCTGGACCTCGGTCTCCATCAACGGCATCCCGCAGACCGGCACTGACGAAGGCGGCACGGGCCGCGCCTTCCGCTTTGACGCGGTTCCGTCGGTGATCCTTGAGCAGCTGGTAATCAACAAGTCGCTCACGCCCGACATCACCGCCGAAGCGGTGACCGCGAACGTCGACCTCGTCACCTATTCCGCGCTCGATCGCGGTGGCCTGCACGTCAGCGGCGATCTCGGCTATGGCTGGATGGAGCTGGGCGACGGCGACCAGCGTCAGGGCTCGCTGCGCGCCAGCTATGGCGGCGACACCTGGGGCATCGTGGTCGGCGGTTCGCACTACATTCGCGAGCAGGTGACCGATAACCGCGAATATGGCTACTCCATCGGCAGCGACGGCGAACTGGCCCCGAAAGACTACGACGTTCGCAACTATAAGCTCGACCGCACCACCAATGGCCTGTTCGCAGGGATCGAGGTCGAGCCGACCGCGAACCTGCGCGTCTACCTGAACGGCATCTACACCGAGTTCATGGACGACGAGCAGCGCAACGCTTACGAATTCGAAATTCAGGACGGCTTGGGTACCCGCACCAAGACCGGCGGCGATCTCGTCAATGTTCCTATCTCGGGCACTTTCAACGATGGCAAGTATCGCACCCGCAACTATGTGTTCGCAGCGGGTGTTGACTATGAGGGCGACAACTTCGGCGTGGACGTGGCGGCTGGCTATACCCGCAACGAGAACAGCACCTATCTGCCGCTGACGCTCACCAAGACCAGCGAGGAGAACAACGTCTCGCTGACTTACGATGCGACCGATCCGCAGTTCGTCACCATCACCGGCCTCTATGGCACGTTGTTCGACACCGATAGCGATGGCAACCTTATCAACCCGCGTCGCGGCGCGCCGATCACCCAGGTAAGTTCGACCGGCTTCAATGCGGCGGGCACCTACATCTACCCGATCGTGACCAGCACGGTCTCGGACAGCTACACCGGCAAGGCCGATGCCTATTATGACTTCGATGGCGACTGGATGCTGCGCTTCGGCGCCCAGTTCCAGAAGCGCGATATCGACGGCAACGTCGCCAACTTCACCTACTTCCCGATCGCGCCTTACGGTTTCGACGTGAACGCCTATGCCACCAACACGCCGTGGAGCACGGGCTTCCCGCTCGGCGCGACGATCAACTATGTGAACGACGAGCAGCTGAACCTCGACCAGGAGGCGATCCTCAAGGAACAGGGCCTCGACTACAACGACACCAATGCCCCGTCGGACTTCTTCTCCCAGTCGGAAGACATCTGGGCTGGTTACGTCTCGGGCGAGTGGGAATTCGGCGACCTGCAAGTCGTCGCTGGTGCCCGCGCCGAATATTACGAGATCACCAGCAAGGGCACGGCCAACATCGATGGCACCCTGACTCCGCTTACCGTGAGCCAGGACTATTTCGACATCTTCCCGAGCGTGAACCTGCGCTACAATGTCACCGACGATGTGGTTGTCCGCCTTGCCGGCCTGCGCGGCACGGCCCGCCCGGCCTATGCGGCGCTGCGGGTTGGTTCGTCGATCAACGACACCAGCGAGACCGTCTCGGCGGGTAATCCGGGCCTGCGTCCCGAATATACCTGGGGCGCCGATGCCAGCATCGAATACTACCTGCCGAGCAACGGCATCGTCTCGATCTCGGGCTTCTACCGCTATGTCGAAGACGTGCTCTACGGCGACTCGCGCCCGGTCGGCACCGATGTGTTCAACTCGGGCGGCGTCGATCGTTCGGGCTACATGCTCGGCGCGCAGTTCAACGGGCTCGACGGCAAGGTCATGGGTGTGGAACTCAACCTCGAGCATCAGTTCGATTTCCTGCCCGGTCCGCTCAGCGGCTTCGGCGTGCAGGGCAACGTCACCTTCCTCGATGGCGACTTCGACGCGATGAACGCCGCGGGCGTCGTCTCGACCCTGCCGTTCCCGGGCCTGTCGGACACCATCGTCAACACGGCGGTGTTCTACGAGAAGTATGGCCTGTCGGCGCGTGTCTCTTACCAGTGGCGCTCGGACTACATCGACACCATCGGCGGTCTCGGCATCGGTGACGGCGAATTCCGCGGCGCTTACGAGAACCTCGATGTGACCCTGCGCTATGCGGTCAACGAGCACCTCACCGTCTATGCCGATCTCGCCAACCTCACCGACGAGATCTACACCGCCTACGATGGTGATCCGAGCTATCCCACCGAGGTCGAGCAGATCGGCTCGCGCTACATGTTCGGCATCCGTTTCGACTTCTGATCGAGACCAGTTACGGTGGCGGCCTTCGCACAGGGGGCCGCCACTTTTCTTGCATTCCTACCCGGAGATTTCCGATGCGCCTTGCTTCGTTTCTTGTCGCCGCTGCGCTCGTCGCGGCTCCTGCTGCCGCCGAGGCACGCAATATCGTCGTTTCCAATGACGATGGCCTCACCAGCAACGTGGTCGCGCTTTACCATGCGCTGAAGGAGGCCGGGCATGACGTGATCGTCTCAGTGCCGTGTCGCAACCAGAGCGGGCAGGGCGCAGCGCTGCACATTGGCAAGCCGCTCACGCCGCTTGCCGAGCCGTGCCTCAACGATGCCGCCCAAACGGGCGGCCCTGCCGCCGGGCCGATGACCCGCGCTGATCTGCCCGCCGGCGATTTCTACTATGTCGACGGCACGCCGATCATGGCGCTGCTCTACGGTCTGGATGTGGCCGGGATGGAGCGTTGGAACGCTGCGCCTGATCTCGTGCTGTCCGGCCCCAACGAGGGGCAGAACGTCGGCTCGATCGCGATTTCCTCGGGCACGGTCAGCAATGCGCAGTTCGCCGCCTTGCGCGGCTTGCCCGCTATTGCCCTGTCAGCCGGGAGCAACACCGAGGGCGCTGATCTCGCCAATCCGCTTTCGCCGGAAGTGGCTGAGCTGTCAGTCGCGCTGGTCGCCGCGCTGGAAGAGAAGGCCGGTGACGGCCCGCTGTTGCCGCAGCACATTGCGCTCAACGTGAACTTCCCCGATCAGCCCGCCGGTGCGCCGTGGCGTGCCACGCGGATGGGCACCTACAACACCTATGCCATCGGCTTCACCGCGAACATGGCCGAGGATGCGTCGCCGATCATGCGCGCCATGGCCGAGGCACAGGGCGCGCAACTGCCGCCGCTGCCGGGCTTGAGCTTTGACATCGTTGCCGCTGCGCCCGAGCCGGGTCAGGAGAACGACGAGGCCTATGTCTATCGCAGTGCCATTGCGGTCAGCCCGATGCAGGCTGGCTATGCCGGCGATGCAAGCGCCGAGGCCATGACCGCCTGGGAGCTTGGCGATCTGATCGCCGAATAGGGGCTCCGTTCAGGGCAATTTCTCCGTTGCGCGGAAAGCGGTTGCAACAGGCGATCCGGCTTGGCTCCGCGAGATGTTATAGCTAATAACATTATGACGGGCTCAAATTGCGCAGTTACGGCGCGCAAGTTCGCCTTGAAATTGGTGCCGCGCTGGACCATCGCACGCACCACACATAGCCATTGCGCGCACAAATCGGAGGAATGCCATGTCCAAATTCGAACGTCTCAACCCCATGACCGGCGCCACTGCCTCTTCGGCAGAAGCCATGCAGGCCGGCGATATCGCCGCCGTAGCAGCCAAGGCGCAGGCCGGGTTCGAGGAATGGTCGCAACAGGGGCCGAACGCGCGGCGCGCGGTGCTGAACAAGGCCGCCGATGCGCTGATGGCGAAGAAGGACGACTTCATCGCTGCCATGATGGGCGAGATCGGTGCCACCGCTGGCTGGGCCATGTTCAACCTTGGCCTCGCTGCGGGTATGATCCGCGAAGCCGGTGCGATCACCACCCAGATCTCGGGCGAGGTGATCCCGTCAGACTATCCGGGCAAGCTGTGCATGGCCCTGCGTGAGCCGGTGGGCGTGATCCTCGGCATTGCGCCGTGGAATGCGCCGATCATCCTCGGCGTGCGCGCGATCGCGGTGCCGCTCGCTTGCGGCAACGCGGTGATCCTCAAGGCGAGCGAAAGCTGCCCGCGCACCCATGCGCTGATCATCGAGGCCTTTGCCGAGGCCGGCTTCCCCGAAGGCGTGGTCAACGTCGTCACCAATGCTCCCGAGGATGCGGGCGAGGTTGTCGGCGCGCTGATCGATGCACCTGAGGTCAAGCGTATCAACTTCACCGGTTCGACTGCCGTGGGCAAGATCATCGCCAAGCGTGCGGCTGAGCACCTGAAGCCCTGCCTGCTTGAGCTGGGCGGCAAGGCACCGATGGTGATCCTGGCCGATGCCGATCTCGATGAGGCGGTGAAGGCTGCGGCCTTCGGTGCCTATATGAACCAGGGCCAGATTTGCATGAGCACCGAGCGGATCATCGTTGAAGAAGCGGTGGCCGACGAGTTCGCCGCCAAGTTCAAGGCCAAGGTCGAATCGATGCCGGTGGGCGACCCGACCGAAGGCACCACGCCGCTGGGCGCGGTGGTCGATGCCAAGACGGTGAACCACTGCCAGAGCCTGATCGACGATGCGCTCTCGCATGGCGCGGAGCTGCTGACCGGCGGTGAAACCACGCACAACGTGCTGATGCCCGCGCACCTCGTCGACAAGGTGACGCCCGAGATGAAGCTGTTCCGTGACGAGAGCTTCGGCCCGGTCGTTGGTATGATCCGCGCTCGTGATGAGGCTCACGCCATCGAGCTGGCCAACGACACGCAATATGGCCTGTCCTCCGCGATCTTTACGAAGGACGTGGCCAAGGGCCTGCGTCTGGCCAAGCAGATCCAGGCTGGCATCTGCCACATCAACTCCTCGACCGTGTCGGACGAGGCGCAGATGCCGTTCGGCGGGGTCAAGCAGTCGGGTTATGGCCGGTTCGGCGGCAAGGCCGGGATCGACAGCTTCACCGAGCTGCGCTGGGTGACCGTCTCGACCGAGGCGGGCCACTACCCGATCTGATTTCAGCATCCGGTCGCCGGCCATGCACCGGCGACCGGAGCTATCAGCTCAGGCTGCCTAGTGGCCTGATGCGTCAAGCACCCCATTCTCACGAGCGTTACAATGCGCTAGTCCTGCCAGCTTGAGAGGCTGACTGAGCGGCAGGAAACGTGGAACAGTTCGACTACATTATCGTGGGTGCCGGGAGTGCCGGCTGTGTGCTGGCCAATCGGCTGAGCGCCGATCCGGCATGCCGGGTGGCACTGATCGAGGCGGGGGGCGACACACGCGACCTGCTGATCGAAAGCCCGCTCACCTGGATGCAGGCCGCGGCAGACCCGCGCTTCGGCTGGGGCTTTGAGGCCGAACCCGATCCGGGCCTTGATGGCCGCACCCAGCCGATCCCGCGCGGCCGCGTGATGGGCGGCTGCTCCTCGATCAACGGCACGATGTATATTCGCGGCGCGGCTGCGGACTATGACCAGTGGCGCGATGCGGGAAATCCGGGCTGGGGCTACGACGATATTCTGCCGCTGTTCCGCCGCTCCGAAGCGAACTGGCGCGGCGCTGGCCCCGTCCATGGCGACGACGGGGAAATGGCGGTTTCGCCGATGCGCCCCGATCCGGTGCTGACCCCGGCCTTCCTCGGCGCAGCACGTGAGCTGGGTCTGAGCGAATGCCCCGATTTCAACGTGCCCGCGCCCGAGGGCTTCGGCATGCCCGATTGCACGATCCGCAAGGGCCGCCGCGCCAGCACGGTGCGCGCCTTCATCGATCCGGTGACCGGACGACCGAACCTCAGCGTGATTTCGGGCTGCCCGGCGCGGCGCGTGGTGATCGAGGATGGGCGGGCGACCGGGCTCGAAGTGATGCGGGGAGGAGAGACCGTCCAGATCGGCGCACGGCGCGAGGTGATCCTGTGCGGAGGCGCGTTCGGCAGCCCGCAGTTGCTGATGCTATCCGGCATCGGCCCCGCAGCTGCGCTTCAGCAGCACGGCATTGCGGTGGCGCACGATCTGCCGGGCGTGGGCCAGAACCTGCAGGACCATCCGATTGCGATGACGCTCTACAAGGCCTCGGTCGATATCGACTTCAACCGTCAGATCCGGCTTGACCGGCTGGTGCTCAACTACCTCAAGTGGGAACTCGGCGGTACTGGCCAACTGAGCCAGAGCCCGATGTCAGTGCAAGGATTCGTCCGGTCGGGCGAGGATCAGGCGCGGCCCGATATTCAGTTCCAGGTGGTCCATTCGGGCTACGACGCGCGGCCATGGTTCCCGCTGTGGCGCAAGCCGCCCACGCCGATGTTCAGCTGCGGGGCGATCCTGCTCGATCCTGAAAGCCGGGGCGAAGTCACGCTGGCGAGCGGCGATCCGGCTGCGCTGCCGAAGGTCCAGTTCAACTTCATGACGGCATCTGGTGACCGCGAGCGGTTGCTGCGGGGCTTTCGTTTCACTCGCCGCTTCTTCGCGACCGAGGCGGCGGGGAAGGTCACGGCCTTCGAGCTGGCACCCGGACCGGATGCGGACACCGACGACGCGATTGAAGGCTGGCTCAAGAGCTCGCTGATCAGCGCCGGTCACCCGGTTGGCACCTGCGCCATGGGGGCGGTGGTCGACAGCGAATTGCGGGTGAAGGGCGTGGCGGGCCTGCGTGTCGCCGATGCTTCGATCATGCCCACGATCATCCGCGGCAACACCCACGCCCCCACGGTGATGATTGCGGAAAAGGCGGCCGATCTTATCGCGGGTTAGGCGAGGGTTGGGGCGCGGCGATCAGGCGCCCGATTTGCCGCGAGCGGCCTTGCGATCGCGCGGCGGCAGCGGTTCGATCGTGACGTCGTCGGCATAGGGCTCGTCGAGGCGGCCGATCATGTTTTCGATCACGACGGTAATCTCGTCGATCTGTTCGTCGGACATGCCTTCGAGCAGATGCCCGCGCACGCGATCGTAGATGGTGAAGATACGCTCCACCGTGTCTACGCCCTCCGGGGTCAGCGATAGCAGGTTGACCCTGCGGTCGCCCGGATCGGGGGTGCGCTCGACCAGGCCTTCCTTGCTCAGAATGTCGATCATCCGGGTGACCGTGGCCCCCTCGATGCGCAGCCGCCGGGCAACGTCGCTCTGCGATTTGTCGCCCTGCATGTTGAGGATGGCGGCAAGCGTTTCCATCCGCGCCGCGCTCTGCCCGATCTTGCGCAGTTCCTCGTCTACCTTGCTGCGGAAGCCCCGCACCAGCAGGACCATGTCCACGAGCATGCGGATTTCGCGGGTGGTGCCACCCTGCTTGTAGGTTTCAAACGACGTGCTGGTCTTGTGATAAGGCACTGGGATTCCTCGAAATAACTGGCGAGACAGAACTGCGGCATCAGCACGGCCCACCCGCCAGTACTAAGCGCTTACCGCGCGCCCGGTTTACCCGCAAGTGCGCGCCCAGCAGGGGCAAGAAAAATACCCTGCTAATTAGTCTAAATACTAACCATTATTGTGTGAGTCATATTATTGTATATGATGAGAATACTAATCGATTCTAAATCGGGTAGTAGGTCCCTTCCCAGATGGCACCGTCTGCCGTGGGTAGGCGGCTGAAAAACAATGAAAATCACCGGCGCAACGTCCGGGATCATTGGGGGAGAGTGCACATGAGGAAAGTGAATTTGGACCGCTTGCGGCACGTCATGCTCGCGAGCACCGCAGGAATCGCCATGCTGTCGGCCCCGGCCATGGGGCAGTCGAACGATGAAGGCGAGGAACAGGCAGAGCGTGCCAGCGATCAGGCTCGGATCGTGGTGACTGGCTCGCGCATTGCCCGGCCCGACTATACCGCAACCAGCCCGATCGTTTCTGTCGATGCCGATGTGATCGAACAAAGCTCGGCGGTGAACCTGGAGGCGAACCTCAACAAGCTGCCGCAGTTCAGCCCCGCACTCACCCAGTTCGACACCGCGGGGATTCAGCCCAATGCCAACGATACCCCGGGCATTTCGACCGTCAGCCTGCGCCAGCTCGGTGCGAACCGGAACCTCGTGCTGCTGAATGGCCGCCGGGCCACGCCGATCAACGGCACCGGGGTGATCGACATCAACTCGATTCCCTCGGCGGCGATCAGCCGGGTGGAAGTCATCACTGGCGGTGCCTCTTCGACTTATGGCGCCGACGCCGTGGGCGGTGTGGTCAATTTCATCCTCAAGGAGGACTTTACCGGCGTCGACATGGATGCGCAGGTTTCGTTCTCACCGCAGGGGGGCGGCGAGGAATACCGCGTTTCGACCCTGGTCGGCGCCGCGCTCGATGGCGGTCGCGGTTCGGTGATGCTGGGCGCGGAGTATTACAAGCGCGAGCAATTGCTGCGCAGTCAGCGCAAATCCTATCAGGATGCGCGGGCCGATCCCACCGTGCGCGGCGAGGAGTTCTTCCTCTCGGAAAACTACATCACCTCGAACAGCTCGGCCAACGGCTTCGATCAGGCCCTGCTCAATTCCTACTTTTCGGACCTGCCTGCCGGGGTGAACATCGGCCGCAACAGCCCGCTCTATTTCAACGATGACGGCTCGCTGTGGGTGAACACCTCGACCACGCAGGGCGGGACCTACTATCCGCTGCTGCTCAACTATCAGGGCACGTTCGATCCCAACGGGCAGAAGCTGATCGACACCGGCCTGCTGGAGCAGAACAATCCCGATCGCATCCTCTCCTCGCCGCAGGAACGCTATTCGTTCTTCGCGCAGGGCGACTACGAGATCAGCGACTGGATCAACTTCACCAGTCAGGCCTATTTTGCCCGCACGGAAACCCGTTCGGTGTCCTTCAATACCGTGCTGCTCAGCTCGACCGGCACGCAGATCCCGTTCAACGACGAGACTTACACCGGCTCGCCCTATGCGCCCGATACGGCCAACTTCAAGATCAGCTCGGTACTGCCCGATGGCACGCCGAACGATCTGACCGACAACCCCACCAACCCCGACTTCATGGCGGGCGGCCGCTATGGCCTCGATTGCGGGCCGGTTGGTGGCTGTACCAATCGGCAGGTGTTCCCTGTTCCCGCCGCGATCGAGGCGTTGCTGCTCAGCCGTGACGATCCCGATGCGCCGTGGACCGCCAACTACTCGCTTGATGGCTTTGGTCGGCGCGGGGTCAACGCGTTCAACAACACCTTCCAGGTTCAGCTCGGCTTCGAGGGCGAAGTGCCGGGCACCGACTGGACCTGGGACGTCATCGGATCGCACGGGGAAACCGTCGCCAAGACCAACCTTGTCGGCCTCGTATCGCTCGAACGTTTCCGTACGATCCTGACCTCGCCCAACTATGGCCAGAACTTCTTCGCGCTCGGCAACAACGGCGCGCGCTATGGTTCGACCGCTTCCTGCGAGACGGGCCTCAGCCCCTATATCATCAATTCGGCCTTCAGCTCGGATTGCGACACGGCCACCAGCACCGACACCCAGTTCGAAAACCGCATCGGGCAGGATCTGGTGGAAGCGAACCTGCAGGGCGGGTTGTTCGAATTGCCGGGCGGCCAGCTCCGGTTCGCGGTGGGCGCGACCTACCGCAAGAACAGCATCGAGTTCACGTCGGACAGTTCGGCCTTCGAAGGCTCTTCGTTCTACGAGACGTCGACCACTTTCCCGCAGGCGAGCACCTCGGGTTCGACCGCTGTGCGCGAGATCTACGGAGAGCTGTTCGTGCCGATCGTATCGGGCGTGCCGTTCTTCGAGGAGCTGAACCTCGATCTCGGCTACCGCTATTCGGACTACGATTCGGTGGGCGGGATCAGCACCTTCAAGCTCAACGGCGAATGGGCTCCGGTCTATTTCCTGCGCTTCCGGGGCGGCTATCAGCGGGCCAGCCGCGCGCCCAACCTGGGCGAGCTGTTTACCGCGCGCACCAACACGCTTGCCAACGCATCCGATGGCGATCCGTGCTCGATTACCAACAACACCAGTCCGGCGCTGGTGGGCAACTATTCGGCCAACCCCAACCTCAATACCAATGGCACGGCTTCGCAAGTGCGTTCGCTGTGCGAGCAACTGATGGGGAGCGATGGCGCGGCGACCTACTACGACCCAGCGCGGCCCGATGCGGAATATCCGCTCGGCAGCCAGCTGATCACTTCGCTGCTGGCGGGGGCCAACGGCCTGCAGGAGGAAACGGCCACGACCTACACCATCGGCGCGGTGTTCGAGGCGCCGACCGACAACCCGTGGCTGTCGCGCCTGCGGTTGGCGGTCGACTACTACAACATCAGCCTGGTCGACGGCATTTCGCAGCAGGGCATCGATTCGGTGTTCCGCCAGTGCTTCACCACCGAGTTCAACCCGAACTTCTCGCTCAACGACGCCTGCCAGCGGATCGAGCGCGACAAGGTGGATGGCAGCGTGCAGGTCGTGACCATCAACTATGCCAACCTCGGCGCGGTGGAGACGGCGGGCGTCGATGTGCAGATGGACTGGGCGGTGCGTTTTGCCGATGTCGGCATTGGCCTTCCGGGCAGCTTCGGCCTCAACGTGAACCTCAACTATCTCGACAGGTTCGCCACCACCACCGATCAGGAGGTGCTGCCGTTGATCGACTATGCCGGTACGCTTGGCGGCGGGCAGGTCGGCACCAATGCCGGGTCCTATCGCTGGAAGCTGTTTACCCGCGCCAGCTACAACTTCGGTATCGGCTCGATCGGGTTGCAGTGGCAGCATAAGCCTGCCGTCGATGCGGCGCAGTCCGCCACCGACTCCAACACCACGGTGGCTGGGGCTCCGGCTTACGACCTGTTCAACCTTAACGCCCGGCTCGACATACTCGACAACGTCACCCTCCGGGGCGGCATCGACAATCTGTTCAACAAGCGGCCGCCCTATGTCGGCTACTACATTGACGATGTGGTGGGTGACGGCACGCCGCGCTTCGGCCGGGCTGCCAATCCCTACAACGCCGGGCAGTACGATGTGCTCGGACGGCGCTTCTTTGTTGGGGTGAACGTCAACTTCTGACCGAAGGTGGCGGACCGGGGTGTGACGGTTCGGTTCGCCCTCTTGGCCAGATCGGCGGCGGAGGATGCTCCCTGGCACTCCGCCGCCAACTTCTTTGCCTCATCGGGCTGGCGTCATGAAGGATGGATATCATGAAAACACTGGGTGCAGCGGGGGCGGCGGCCGCGATGATGGCAGTGGTTGGTTCGCCAGTTCAGGCGCAGGATGAGGACTATCGCGCGATCGTCATCATCATGCGGGCCTGTGCGCAGATCGACGACATCGCAGCGCGCGTTACCTGCTACGACAACACCATCGCGCCCCGTGCAGCGCCTCCGGCGCGCGGGCCAGAGTCGCGCCCATCGCAGGCTCCGGTTCCAGCGGCACCGGTCGCGAACGACTTCGGCGCGGAGAACCTGCCCGAGGTGCGGCAGGCTGAGCGCGACAACCGGGGCGCTGACGAGATCGTCCGGCGGGTCAGCCGCGCCGAAGAAGTCGAGCCGCGGCTTTACCTGCTAACGCTGGAAGATGGCAGCCAGTGGCGCTTTTCCGAAAGCATGGGCCTGTCCTACTTCCCGCCCGGTCCGCGTTCTGAAGTGCGGATCGAGCGCGGTGCGCTTGGCAGCTATCGCCTCTATGCCGATGGCCAGCGCGCGGTGCGGGTGGTGCGCGTCCGCTAGGACCGCGCACCGCGCCGCCGGGTCATTCGCCGCTTTCGGCCCCTTCGCGCGCTGCCTTGTCGGCATTGATGTAGTTGCGAATCTGCACGTTGCCTTCGTGGCAGGCATATTCGAACTGTTCGTAGTCGTCGTCGCGCACCCAGTCGGTCCGTGCGCCCCAGGGGGCGGTGTAGTTGACCGGATCGGTGAACAGCATTTCGTAGACGATCGAGTTCTCGCCGGTCATCGTCAGGGTCTCGACCAACCGTGCCTCGGTGCTGACCGGGCTATCGTTGAAGCGGGGCGAGCCGCTGGTGACGATGCTGGTGGCCGAGGGGCCGGGGCGGAAGTTGGTGGTCTCGATCACCAGCCGGTTGTCGCCGTCCCAGTGCCCGCGGCTTTCGCCCATCCAGTTGCCGATCTGCGCCGGGATCGGGGCACGCCCGTCGGTCGGGATCAGGCGCACTTCGTGGATCATCTCCAGCTGCATGGCGACCATGCCGGGTGACTGGAAGATGCGAATCCCGTTGTTGTACATGCCCGGGAACATCGAAGTGGGCAGGCCGCGCGTGATGCAGCGGTCCCAGCTGTCGAAGTCGGTCCAGCTGGCAAAGCTCTGTCCTGTGCGCCAGCTCGAGCGCATGGCATCGGCATTGCGCTGGCCCACTTCGGTCTTGGGCGGAACGCGGCCGTTCTCGGGCACGGTGAGGAAAGAGGTGCGGCGGTTGGCATCGCCCATCTCGGTCCAGTGTCCCTGGCCCATGGTGCCACCTTCGTCCTCGGCATCGTAGCGATCGCGCAGGGTCTGAAGCCGCTCGACCTTGGCCTGATATTCCTCGTCGGTCAGGAACACGCGATTGCCCTGGTCCTCGGGCCGTTGATAGGGCGTGCCGTTGAGGTGATCGATCGGCCAACCGCCGCGGAAGTCGGGCTCGCCCCAGCTTGTCTGCGTGGGCTGGAAGTCGCGCGGGATCGGCGGCAGCTGCGTGAGCGAAGCCTCTTCGCGCGCCTGTGCGGTGCGGCTGGAGGGGCCGACTTGCGCGAAATAGTTGGTCACATGGTCCGGATCGTAAAGCCACACGGTGACGAGATCGAACCCGCGCAGGCGGTTGAGCGGGTTCAGCACCTCGATGCCCCGGTGCGCTGCCTTGGCATCGACGAAGGGCGCATCGCTGACGACATACTGGATGCCCGCGCTGCCGGTATTGGCGGGCAGACCCGGCCCGACCTCATAAAGATAAAGCGTGGTTTCGCCGTGGCGATAGGGATACTTCGTGATGCCGAGCAGCACATCCTCGACCGGAGGCAGCTCGTCGAGCCCCACGAATTCGCGATAATAGGCACGGCTGGCCTCAAGGTTGGAGACGGCAATGCCCACGCCGACCCCGTCGTTGGCGTTGTCCTTCGCGCCGGGCCGGATCACGATCTCGATCGGGAAACCACCCGGATCGGTGGCCAGCGCAGCCTGCGTCCCGTCACCCTGATCGACGAAGGTGGTGAGCTGGAAGCCCGCATCTGCAAAGCGGCGGGCGACGGTGGCCGCATCGGGATAGGTCAGGGTGAAGAAACGGATGCCCGTGCCACCCGTCACACCGCCCGACAGGTCGTAGCTCTGCCCGCCCTGTTCGCCTGCCGCGAGCTTGATCTGCCCGCTCCCGACGCCCGTCAGGATCATCTGCTGGCTTGCGGTCAGCTGGATCGGCTGGAGCGACCGGAGCGCCAGCGCCTCGGTGTAGAACTTGACCATTTCGGCGGTCTTGTCGCGCGCAAAGCGGCGGAACACGTTCATCGAATCCTGCACGAACAGGTCGCGCGTGGATGCTTGCAACTGCGCTTCGGTAAGCGCGCCGGGCGCATAGCGCAGGTCTTGCGCGACCTGCAGTTCTGCGCCCTCCGGCGTGGTGACGGTCTGGCTCTGTGCCAGTGCGCTCGAAGCAAGCAAAGCGGCGGCGCCGGCCAGGATCAATCTCTGCAATGGTCCCTCCTCGATGACGGGCAGCAGACGGAATCGCCCGCGCTCGCGCTGAGGAGTTTGTTAGCACAACAATGATTATTTAAACAAACGAATTAATGGCCGGTGGAACGGCCGGGTGTTCAACCTTCGCCAAGGGCCTTGAGCGCCCGGTCGATCAGCCCGATCAGCTGGTCCAGTTCCTGCGGGCTAAGCTCTTCGCGGATCGGCGCCTCGATCTGCGACACCACCTTGAACAACTCTTCGACCGTCTCCTCGCCCTTTTCGGTCAGCACGAGCATGTTGCGTCGGCGGTCGGCGGTCGAGCGGTCACGCCGGACCAGCTCGCGCTTTTCAAGCTCATCGACGAGGCTGACCAGGCCGGGGCCGGTGATGCCTGCCTTGTCGGCCAGCTCTTTCTGCGAGCTGCCCGGGTTGCGGGCGATCAGCGACATGATCGTGAGCGATCCCGTTGGCAGACCGAACGGCTCCGAGGCGGCAATGGATCGTGCGTTCAGATTGTTGCGCAGCAGCCGGATTCTCGGCCCGACCGATTTTGAGAGAACACCCCAGTCCAGATCACCCACTCCAAATACGTTTGCCATTGTTCAGACCGTTCCACGAGGAAATGCATTTTGCAACAAGTTAAATTCACAATGCTGGTTTTGTTGCTTCAGATCAACATACGCGGGGGCACTGCTGGGCGTTCCCGGTTGGCCAAGGTGTTGCCCTTCAACCCTTGGCGGAACCTGTGGGTGAGCACGAAGGCGGGGGGCTGGGCCGGGCTGGCGGGGCCGCCGTTGAACAGGAAGCTCAGCCAGGCCGACCGGCGGATCGCCTCGAACACCAGCACTGTTCCCGCCAGCGTGGCGCTGGCGATGGCCAGCATCTCGACCTCAGCAGGCCAGTCAACCTGGCGGAATGCCACGCCGAGTGGCAACAGGAACACCTCGTGAAACAGGTAGATCACCAGCGACGCAGCAACGAAATAGCGCACGCCCGCGTGCCCTTTCGCGAAGAGCTTGCCGACATAATAGAAGAACAGCGAGGATACGAACACGCCTGCCAGCGCAGTGACCGAGAAGGCGAGCGGCCGGGTCAACATGCGCGGAAATCCGGTGGTGGAGAGGAAATCGCCAAAGGCCAGCGTGAGAATGCAATATGTCAGCAGCAGCAAGGCGCCAGCGACCCTCAGGACAAGGGCGGGGCGGAACACCAGTTGGGCCAGCCGGCTGTCGCCAAAGGCCAGTGCGCCGATCAGGAAATAGGGTGCAAACATCACGGTGCGCTGCAGGTTTACTCTCGTCTCCCCGCGCGGCAGCAGCGTACCCAGTTCGGCGGTGAGGTACTGGGCGGCGATCGGCAGCGCCACCAGCAGCACCAGCAATCGAACGGGACCAAGCCAGCGCCAGCCTGCCCGCAAGGGTGGGCTGGCGGCGAGCGCAGGAAAGAGCGCGGCTATGGCGGTGCAGTATGCAAACAGGACGATCAGGAACCAGCGATGGTTGACCCAGCGGCCCGGAAAATGATCGAGTGTCCAGGCGACAGCTGCCGCTGGTTCGAGGCCTTGGCTCGTGCCCATCCAGTACACCTCCCAACCGCCAAGCAGCAGCAGCGAACTGGCGAAGGGCACCAACAGGCGCTTGACCCGGCTGGTCAGCCACTGCCCGGCAGGCCGCCGCGCCAGCAGCATGGCGGCAAAGAACCCGGCGAGGATGAAGAAGCCCGGCATGCGGAACGAATGCACGAGAGCCGAGATCAGGCTGGCGAGGAAGGATGGCTGATGCGCATCGACGAGCCAGCCGCCCTTGAGGGTGTACATGGCAGCGGTGTGGAACGGGATGCCGAGCAGCAGCATGATCGCACGCGCGCCATCGAGCGCGTGAAAGCGCTCGCGGGGCGAGGCTGGCGCGGCATGGTGCACTGACATCGGCTGGTCCTGCTGCTCTGGTTTGCCCAGAGTGATCAGCCCGACATCGGCTGCGTGATCAGGCAGGTGCCACGATCGGCGAACTGCACCGCGTCGATCTCCATCGCCAGTGCGCACTGACCGGGGCTGACTGTCTCGCCATCGACCACGACGTCGCCTTCACGCGGGATGACGAACAGCGGCCCGCGATAGCGCGCCGAAATCGCCGCATCTGGCGCACCGGCCAGCTGGTCGAGCCGGAAGAACGGACCGTCTACGAGATTCACATCCGAACCGTGCCCGACATAGGTGCTGTTCGCGGCAAGGTCGTAGCGCTCGCCGAGCGCCACTTTCGCGCCTTCTTTCAGATGCAGCTCGCGCGGGCGGCCATAGTCGTAGAGACGATAGGTAATGTCCGAGTTCTGCTGGATCTCGATAATTGTGCAGCCCGGTCCGATCACATGGACGGTGTTGGCGGGGATATAGAAGAAGTCGCCCGCCTTCACCTTATGCCAGGTCATCAAGCCCTCGATGCTGCCGTCTTCAGCTGCCGCAAGCATTGCATCGCTGCCCAATGGTTCGTCGAAACCGATGCCCAGTGTGGCTCCCGGTTCGGCATCGACGACCAGCCAGCACTCTTCCTTGCCCTGCGTGCCAAGCCCCATTGCGAGCGTCTGCTCGTCGGAGGGGTGGCACTGGACCGAGAGCTTCTCCGAAGTGAAGATATATTTGACCAGCATCCGGTCGAGTGCGGCAGGCGGATCGAACCAGACCTCGCCGATCCGTTGTCCGTCCGGCGCGGAGAACGGCGCGGGCAGGTGATCGCGGCCCCAGACCTTCTCAATCATGCGGGTGGAGAGGATCATTCGGACGTTTCTCCTTCGATTGTCCTGATGGCGCGCGCCGGGGCGGCCAGCCTGTTCCCCTGCGCTATGCGCGAAAAGCCGCAGGCGATGCAATGGCTTGGTGCCGAGCGAGGTTGGAAATCGCAAGTCCGACGACCAGTTCCGTGACCTCAGAGGCGATATGCGTCGCTATAGGGGGTGTTTTGCGTGATATGCTGCAAATTGATGTGATTTCATTTGAATAATTCAGTTTACTCTCCGCTTTTGTTCTAAAAATGCTATAGCTGCGCTCGTGATTTTGTCATCGGAACTCCTTCTGCCGCTCCTCGCCCTGCTCGGGGCCGGAGCCGGGGCGGGCTTTGCCGGGGGGCTATTCGGGATCGGCGGTGGCTTCGTGGTCGTTCCGGCGCTGGTTTTGATTCTGCCGCTGCTGGGCGCTCGGCCTGACCAACTTACCCATGTTGCGGTGGGCACGTCGTTGGCGACCATCATCTTCACCTCGGTGCGGGCGGTCAAAAGCCATGCCGCACGCGGGGCGGTGGATCTCGATGTGCTCAAGACCTGGGCGCCTTGGGTTGCAAGTGGCACGGTTCTGGGCGCGCTGATTGCGGGGCGGGTCACGTCCGAAACGCTGGCGATCATCTTCGCGGTCGGCGTGTTTGCCTTCGCGATCTACTTCCTCGCTCCCAAGTTCCGCACCAGCACGATGATGCTGGCCATGCCGCAAGGCGCGGCGCGGGCGGGGCTGGCCGGGTCGCTGGGGCTGGTCTCGGCGCTGTTGGGGATCGGCGGGGGCACGATCACCACCGTGGTGATGAGCGTGTGCGGCAACGGTATTCACCGCGCTATTGGCACCGCCTCGGGCATGGGCGCGATCATCGCCGTACCGGGCACCATCGGCTTCATGATCATTGGCTGGGGTGAGCCGGGGCTGCCCTGGGGCTCGATCGGTTACGTGAACTGGGCCGCGGCCGCGGTGGTGATCGTCACCTCGGTGCTGTGCGCGCCGCTGGGCGTCGCCATGGCGCACAAGCTGAGCGAGGGGCTGCTGCGGCGGGTCTTCGGCATCTACCTGATTTTCGTGGGCGTAACGATGATAACACACGCCTGAGTGTCCGCAGGGGGCGAGGAGTAAACGCGCTAACAGGAGACAGACCATGCACGCATCACGCCGAGGATTTCTGGCCGGATCGGCCGCGCTGACGGGGCTCGCAGGGGCTTCATCGGCTCAGGCCGTTCTGCCAGCGGCTGCAGCCGGGGTGAGCAGCCACTTCGGGCCCAAGCCCGAAATCGCGCTGCTGGCGCGCAACGAAAACCCCTATGGCCCCGCGCCAAGCGCGCTGGCGGCCATCACCGACACCTCGGTGAAGGGCTGCTACTATGCCGACGGGGGCGTCTCCTACATCACCGACATGATCGCCGAACGCCACGGGGTGAGCCCGAAGCAGGTGGTGATGGGCAGCGGCTCGACCGAGATACTTTGCGCCATCGCGCTGGCCTGGGGCAGCCAGGGCAAGATCGTGTGCCCCGGCCTGTTCTGGGATACGACGGTGAAATATGGCGAGGCCAAGGGCGCTTCGGCCACCCGCATCCCGCTCACCCCGACGATGCAGGTCGACGTGGCCGGGATTGGAGCGGCCTTCGGTGATGATGTGTCGTTGGTGCAGATCTGCAATCCCAACAACCCCACCGGCATGGTGATCCCCCAGGCCGAGCTGCGCGCGCTCGCAGCCCAGGTGACGCCGCACGCTACGCTTCTGATCGACGAAGCCTACAACGAGCTGACCGACGATCCCGATGGCAATACGGTGATCGATCTGGTGCGCGACGGGCATGACATCATCGTGTGCCGCACCTTCTCGAAGATCTACGGCATGGCCGGGATGCGCGTGGGCTATGCCCTGACCAGCGAAGAGAACGCCGAGCGCATCTCGGGCTATCTAATGAGCTTCGGCGGCAATGTTTCGGGCCTTTCCGCCGCCATCGCCAGCTACAACGACTTCGGCTTCCTCGACCGCAGCAAGGCGATGATTCTCGAAGGCCGTGAGATGATTCTCGATGCCGTGGCCACCGCTGGTCTCACTGCCCTGCCGAGCCAGACCAACTTCGTGTTCGTCGAGGTGCCTGACGCCGAAAAGGTGCGTGCGGCGATGGCGGAACGGGGCATCCTGATCCGCGGTGCCTATGGCCCCTGGACGCAATATTCGCGCGTCAGCACCGGGCGGCTGCCCGATGTGGAGCGCTATGCGGCGGCATTGCCGGAGGTGATCGACAGCCTCTCGTGAGGCTCGAATAGACAGGAGAGGGATGATGCGTCGATTGACGAAGGTGCTGTTCGCCGGGGTTGCGGCTTCGCTGGCGCTGCCGGCTGGGGCTGAGACACTGGTTGATATCTCCAGCTCGAGGGTGAGCGACGCGCATCCCATCCCTGTGTTCAAGGCCGATGCTGCCTGGCCACGCCTGCCCGAAGACCAGATGCTGGGGCAGGTCTCGGGCCTCGCGGTGGGGCCGGATGGTCATGTCTGGCTGACGCAGCGTCCGCATTCGCTCGGGGGCACGGACCTTGGCCTCGACAGCGGCGAGGCGCTTGCCTGCTGCCGTACGCCGTCGCCGGTGTTGCGGCTCGACACCGAGGGACGGATCGTGGCCGAATGGGGCGGCCCGGACAGCGCGCCCATGATCGATGGCGTCAACCAGTGGCCGGCCAATACGCATGGCCTGTTCGTCGACGATGATGGCAACGTGTGGATCGGCGGCAACGGCGCAGGTGACCATGCCGCGCTCAAGTTCTCGCCCGCTGGGGACTATCTCGGCCAGATCGGCCTGCGCGAGCAGACCGGCGGCAATTTCTCCGAAAGGCTGCTCGGCCTGCCGGCTGATATCAGCTCGGCGGCAGGCTCCGTGCTGCTCGCGGATGGCTACGCCAACAAGCGGGTGATCGCGTTCCTCGATGAAGGCGAGGGGGGCTTCGCGTTCGAGCAGCTGTTCGGTGCCTGGGGCAAGCCGCCGCTGGCCCCCGTGCGCGAGGGCGACTTCGACCAGAGCCAGGCCACCAGCACCGGCGATGGCGGCCCGCAGCCCGAGGGCGAGAACTTCGGAGATATCGTCCACTGCGTGGTGCGCGGGCCGGAGGATACGATCTACGTCTGCGACCGGCGCAACAACCGCGTGCAGATTTTCCGCGAGACGGGGGACGGGATCGACTTCGTGCAGAACCTCGTGATCGCGGGCGAAACCGGCGGCACCCGCTCTGCCACCGACGTCGGCTTCAGCCCCGATGGCAAATATGTCTACGTGGCCGACATGATGAACGGGCGGGTGTGGATCCTGCTGCGCGAAACGCACGAGGTGCTCGGCAGCTTCGGCAAGAACGGGCGCTATCCCGGCGAGTTCATCTGGCTGCACTCGCTCGATGTCGACAGCGAAGGCAACATCTACACCAGCGAGGTGAGCACCGGACGCCGGGTGCAGAAGTTCGTGATGACCGGCTACATGGACTAGCTGCGAACCGCCGCCACAAAAGAAAGCCCGCCCGTCCCAGGGAGGTAGGAGGACGGGCGGGCATCAATTGGCGAAGTTCCCACCGCAATTGGGACCTTCGCCGCGGGGAACGAGTCAGAACCGCTTGGTAATGCCGACGCGCAGCTGGCGCGGCTCCACGATGCGGCTGTTGCGTCCGAGCACACCTTCGGCCGGTTCGCCGGGGAAGCGGGTCTCGTAATAGTAATCGATGTCGTCATCGTCCGAATTTAGCGCATTGAGCAATTCGGCGTAGATCTCGAAACCGGCGAGATTGCGCGGCGTCCAGGCGGTGCGCAGGTTCACCAGCAGCGTCGGCGAACCGCGCTGGCTGTTGTCCTCGATCAGCGCGTGGGGGCCGAGATAACGCAGCCGGGCGGCGGCGTTGAACTCGGGGAAGATCGCCGAGACACCCAGTTCGCCCGAGCTTTCGAGCGCGCCGGGAACGTAGTCTTCGCCGTCGGGCAGGCCCACGATGCGTGCCGTGCTACCGGTCCACACCGCATCAAGCGCGAGCCAGTTGTTCGGCTTGTAGAAGGCGGTCAGTTCGTAACCGTGCCGCTTGCTTGGGTCTGAGGGTTCAACCGCGCCCGCATCGCCAACGTAGATCAATTCGCTCTCGATGCTTGACCACCAGTAGACACCCGAGAAGATCAGTCCGCCGCGTTCGAAACGCAGGCCCAGTTCCTCGAAGTCGCCCTCGACGAGGCCGGGGGCGGGATCGGTCGGCGAGGTCACGCCGCGCGCGTCGTTGGAATGGAAACCCTCACCGTAGTTCGCGAAGACGGCGATACCCGGCACCACCTCGTAGTTTGCGCCGAACTTCACGCCGAAGGCTTCGTCCGAAACGTCGCCGTCCCAGCTTGCGGCGCCTTCGAGCGCCTTGGTGCGGAAGTTGTAGAAATCCTGTCGCAGCCCGCCGATCAGCATCAGGCCATCGATTGGGCGCGCGATGGCCTCGGCATAGAGACCGGCCGATTTCTCATCGACCGCGAAGGCGCCGACGCTGAATTCCTTCTCACCCTTGATCGTCTCGTCGAGCCCGACGCGCGAAATGTCGTCATAGCGGCCCTCCACGCCGACACGCAGCGAGAAGATGTCGGAAAGCTGCGCGGTATGCTCAAGCCGTCCGCCGTAAGTCCACAGGGCATCGTACTGGCGCAGCTGATCGCCGTTGACCGGGTCTTCGAGAAAGTAGGTAAAATTCGACAGCAGGCTCCAGTTGTAGTGCTGGACATAGCCGGTGATCTTCCAGCTGTCGGACTGGTAGTTGGCGGTGAGGATCTGCCGCTCGGTGAAGCCGCTCAGGGTGTTATCGAGGCTGCAGAAGCGATCTTCGCACAGCGGGGTGCCGACCACGCGCTCGGGCAATTGCTCGGTTGGGTTCCAGCTCGAATCGTAGAGGTTGAGCGACACCTGGATGTCGCCGTCGCCGAGCGGGCGCGAATACTTGATGAGGCCCGACACGCCGGTGAAGTCCTCCGGCAGTTCCCAGGGCCCGTCGTTCAGCTTGACCTGGCCGACTGCGAGAAGGTCGCCGCCCGCGAGCGGAACCGATCCGCCAGCGACGAACCGGCGGTAGCCATAGGAGCCGACTTCGGCGGTGGCGAAGGGCTGCAGCCGGTCATACGTCGTGATCATCGTCGTGCCGACGAAGCTGAAATCGCCGGTGTCGGCGCGGTAGGGCCCCTTGCGGAAGTCGACCCGCTGCACGGTCTCGGGGATCAGCCCGTTGACGTCGAGATAGCCCTGCCCGTGGCCGTGGGTGCGAAAGTTCATCGGCATGTCGTCGATATAGAGCGACAGGTCGGTGCCATGATCGAGGTTGAACCCGCGCAGGAAGAACTGGTTGGCCTTGCCGCCGCCCGAGTGCTGGGTGGCGATCAGGCCGGGGGTCGCCTCGAGCAGCTCGCCGGGGCGGAGGAAGGGCCGCACTTCGATGTCAGCCCCTGCCACGCCGCCTTCGCTGGCAGCACCGGCGGTGCCGATGCGGCGCTCGCCGCGGCCGAACACGTAGATGATGTCGCCGGTGGTGGTATCGCGGACGACATTGCTGTCGTTGACTGCAACCGGCGCGTCGCGCTCCGGCTTCTTGTCGTCCTTCTTTGTATGGCCGACATCCGCATGGGCGGTATCCGGTTGGTTGCCGTCCTGCGCATGGGCCACAAATGGCAGGCTCAGCGCAATCGCTGAAGCTGTCGTGGCGAGCGTGCGGGCCCTTTGGGCAATATCCTCTCTTATCATGCTCAAGGCATTGCCGAGAGCCCTTGCTGTGGCCAGCCGAATTACGGTAATCCCCTCGTAACAGGCGCGTTACAGCGCCAAATTTAGGTGAGGAAGAGGTCATGACCGACGCTGTGTCGGACTGTAACGCAGGTTACAAGGAAGAGGTTGAACGCCTGCGCGCTGCTGGTGTAGCGGGGCGTAACGGGCGCTTGCGTGACCTGTTCGATTACCTTGCCGAACGCGGCCCCGATGCCGAATCAGCCAGCCAGGCAGACATCGCCGTGGCGGTGTTCGGAGAGGCGCAAAACGACGCTGACGACGCCACGGTGCGCGTTTATGTGCATCGGCTGCGCAAAAAAATCGACGATTACTATTCTCGTCAGGAGCCCGGGGCCGATGCCCTGAGACTGGAGATTCCCTCGGGCATTTACGGACTGCGCCCCGTGCGCCCCGTCGGTGTCAGCGAAATGCCCGCGCTTCCTCGTGGTTCGGCCGTTCCGCGCCGGTTTCTCCTCGTCGCGGTGATGGCGCTGGTGGTGCTGTGTGCGGGGGCCTTTGCGCTGGGGCGGTCGCTCGATCAGCCCGAGACGGCGAACGCCTTGTGGCAACCCGTGATCAAGGCTGAGCGGCCCGTGCTCCTCGTGCTCGGCGACTACTACCTGTTCGGCGAAATCGATCCGCTTGATCCTGAAGAGGGGCGCCTGATCCGCGATTTTCGGGTGAATAGCCAGGAAGACCTGCTGCGCCTGCAGGAAGCGGAACCGGAACGCTATGCCGTGGCAGAGGACTTCGGGCTCAATTACCTCCCGTTTTCAAGCTCCTATGCGCTGTCCGCGATTGCGCCGGTGCTTGAAAGCAATGGCAAGACCGCCAGCGTGATCGCCGCTTCTGACCTGCGGCCCGATATGCTGAACCGGTTCGATATCGTCTATGTCGGCCTGCTCAGCGGGCTGGGGCCGCTCGAACAGCAGGTCTTTGCAGGCTCGGGCTTTCGCCTTGGTGAAACCTATGACGAGCTGATCGATAGCAGCACGAAGCAGGTATATGCCTCCGACGAGGCGCGCCGGATCGCTGCGCCGGTGTTCTACCGGGACTTTGCCTATCTCGCGCGGTTCACTGCGCCGGGCGGGGCGAAGGTGATCATCGTCGCTGCGGAGCGCGAAACGGGGCTGCGTGCGCTGGGGCCGATCGTCGCGCGCGCGAAGCTGCCCGAGAAGGTGGCCGAGGTAGCGGCGGACGGCGCGCCGTTCGAGGCGCTGTGGCAGGTGACCGGGCAGCAGGGGGCGGACCTTTCGGACCGCCTGATCCTCGCCCGCACGCGGCGTTGAGGCTGCCCGTCGCACGCAGGGGCGCGTTATCTTGCGATTCACCTGCTTGCGCCTACATTGGTTCACGAAAGGACTCCTAAGCACATGAGCGACAATCGCGAGCCTGAAGGCGGCGGCAACCCCAACCCCTGGATGAAGAGCCTCATGATCTGGGGCGGCATCTTCATGGCGCTGCTGCTGGTCATCTCGATGTTCTCCGGCCCGCGTGAGGCGGGCGGGGCGCAGATCCTCTATTCGGACTTCAAGCAGAAGGTCGCCGAAGGCAGCGTCAAGAGCGTCGAAATCTCGCCCGATCTGATCGTCGGGCAGATGAAGAACGACGAGCGATTCTCCACCATTCCGGTGCAGGGCGATGTTGAACTGACCAGCCAACTGGAGCGGGCCGGGGTGCAGTTCACTGGTGCCGCGCCTGAGCAGATGAATGTCCTGTGGGTGATCCTGATTCAGGCGCTGCCGTTCCTGCTGATCCTCGGCGTGGCGTTCTTCGCGCTGCGGCAGGTGCAGAAGGGTGGCGGCTCGGGCGCGATGGGCTTCGGCAAGTCGAAGGCCAAGCTGCTCACCGAAAAGCAGGGCCGCGTGACCTTTGACGACGTGGCCGGCATCGACGAAGCGCGCGAGGAATTGCAGGAAATCGTCGAGTTCCTGAAGGACCCGGCGCGGTTTTCCAAGCTCGGCGGGCAGATTCCCAAGGGCGCGCTGCTGGTCGGCTCGCCCGGTACGGGTAAGACGCTGCTGGCCCGCGCTATCGCTGGTGAGGCGCGGGTGCCGTTCTTCACCATTTCGGGTTCGGACTTTGTCGAGATGTTCGTCGGCGTCGGCGCGAGCCGCGTGCGCGACATGTTCGAGCAGGCCAAGAAGAACGCGCCCTG
>CENV01012585.1_pt1 | contig 67914 bp, 60 predicted proteins | sample 530231 | NCBI WGS metagenome assembly CENV01 (sample SAMEA2619815, study PRJEB7988) | marine metagenome | biome: marine biome (ENVO:00000447); feature: surface water layer (ENVO:00002042); material: "saline water (ENVO:00002010), including plankton (ENVO:xxxxxxxx)" | depth 5 m
GCTTAGCCGGCTTGCTGCGCGGCGTAGAGTGCCCACATATCGGCCACCACCTTGCGATCGCCGGTCACCTGACCGAGGGTCGCGATGCCTTCGTCGTACTTGCCCTGCATGACCTCGGCCATGCCCTTGCGGGTCAGCGCCTCGTTCACGTCGCCGCCCTTGTCGGCAGCAGCCTGATAGAGCGTTTCGGCGCGGGCATAGTCACCCAGCGACCACAGGACATTACCCGAAGCCATAGCATCGATAGCATCGCCGCTCTCGCCTTCGGCAAAGGTCTGGTCAGGATTGCTGCGATCGTCGGCTGCACGCGAATCGGCGATCGACTTGACCTCGACATAGTAGTTGTCGGCAGGATCCATCAGCCCGGCATCGACCGCCTCGGCCATCACCGGCAGCACCTCGTTCGACATGATGCGCGGATCCAACGCCTCAATGTAGCGGATGTATTCGGCACGGTTCGACAGTGCATTGGTCTCACGCATCAGACGCAGCAGATCGAGTTCGACCTGCGGGTCGAGCTGACGGATGGCACCGACCACCTGAAGCGACTTGAGCCAGCCTTCGCTGCTCGGGTCCGCCTTCACGAGCGCCTTCGCCAGCGCGATCGATTCGTCGTACATGTCGAGGCTGAAAGCGGCCCCGAGCGAACGCTCGATCCAGGTGTTGGGGATGGTGCGCCCCTCAGCAGCGAACTGCGGCTCCAGCTCCTCGATATAGGCGACTGCACCGGGAACATCGTCTTGCTGCAGGTAGGTCTCGATAATGAGGCCCTGCGGATCGTTATCGGTGTAGCCAGCCGCAAGCGCAGCAGTCAGGGCTTCGCGCGCAGCAGCGTAGTCCTTCGCGTTATAGGCAAGGTTGCCGACGAAGAACTGGAACTGCCCAATGCGCTCCGGCTCGACCTTGCCGCTTTCGAGCATCAGCTCAAGGCCCCGGCGCTGCCACACGGGATCGTTGAGGTTGTTGCCGATCATCAGCGCCATGTTGCCGGCCGCGTTGCGGTCGTCATCGTTTTCAATGGCGGCAAGCACGCTGTCGAACTGATCACGTGCAGCAGCCCAGTCGGCGTCCTCGCCACTGGTGACTTCGGCAACCGGGGCATAGGCCTCACGGAAGCTACGCGAATAGTCTTGCGCCTGTGCCGAGGTGGCGAACAGCGCCCCACCGGCCAAAGCCAGCGCCATCGCGGCGCGCGAGGTGAAGCGGCTAAAGGCGAACTTGTGAATCATTAGTAATCTCTCCTGAAATGGCCCAGGCGAACCCCGTAAAGGGCCGTCGTAATTCCCGGTTGTGCGTACTGCATAGGAATGCCCGAGATTGCAAATTGCTCCTGCACGAGCGTCGGTGAACTTCGTTTGAACGCACTTTGCAGCATATTAACGACAAAGCTGTGCGCAAATGTGGAAAAAGCGCATGCATTCGCCCGCAAGGGCCGCCCTTAACTGGCGGTTTGCCGCCCTATGGCCTAGTCCCAAGGCAACCAGAACAACAACGGAATATCCATCGCAGTGAGCGACGCGGACACCCCCAACACTGATCCCCAGACTCCGCACGAGTTCGAGCGGATCGATATCGTCGATGAAATGAAGACGAGCTATCTCGATTACGCGATGAGCGTGATCGTGAGCCGTGCGCTTCCCGACGTGCGCGACGGCCTCAAGCCCGTCCACCGCCGCATTCTCTATGCCGCGCAGGAAGGCGGCTATGTCGCCGGGCGGCCCTATCGCAAGTCGGCCAACATCGTTGGTGACGTGATGGGTAAATATCACCCGCACGGCGACAGCGCGATTTACGACGCGCTCGCCCGCATGGTGCAGCCGTGGTCCTTGCGCGTGCCGCTGGTCGACGGTCAGGGCAACTTCGGCTCGATGGACCCCGATCCGCCGGCCGCCATGCGTTACACCGAGAGCCGTCTGGCGCGCGTGGCCAACGCGCTGCTCGACGATCTCGACAAGGACACCGTCGATTTCGTCGAGAACTACGACGCCAGCCGCAAGGAGCCTTCGGTGCTCCCGGCGGGCTTCCCCAACCTGCTGGTGAATGGCGCTGGCGGTATCGCGGTCGGCATGGCGACCAACATTCCGCCGCATAACCTCGGCGAAGTGATCGACGGCTGCTTTGCCTATATGGACGATCCGGGCATCACGTCCGACCAGCTCCACGAAATCATCCCCGGCCCCGACTTCCCGACCGCGCCGCTGATTCTCGGCAAATCAGGCGCGCGTCAGGCTTATACCACCGGACGCGGCTCGATCCTGATGCGCTGCCGCCACGAGATCGAGACCTCGCGCGGGGATCGTCAGGCGATCGTGCTGACCTCGATTCCCTATCAGGTGGGCAAGGCCGGGCTGGTCGAGAAGATCGCCGATGCGGCCAAGGAAAAGCGGATCGAAGGCATTGCCGACATCCGCGACGAAAGCTCCAACCGCGGCGGTGTGCGCGTGGTCATCGACCTGAAGCGCGATGCAACGGCCGAAGTGGTGCTCAACCAGCTGTGGCGACACACACCCGCACAGGCGAGCTTCCCGGCCAACATGCTGGCGATCCGCGGCGGCCGTCCTGAAACGCTAACGCTGCGCGACTTCATTCAGGCCTTCATCCAGCACCGCGAAGAGGTCATTACCCGGCGCACCAAGTTCGAGCTGAACAAGGCGCGCGACCGGGCGCACGTGTTGCTCGGTCTCGTGGTCGCCGTGTCCAACCTCGACGAGGTGGTCGCGATGATCCGCGGCTCGAAGAATCCGACCGAGGCGCGCGGCAAGCTGCTCGAAAAGAAGTGGCCGATTGGCGACATTGCGCAATATATCCGTCTCGTCGAAGCGATCGACCCAAGCGAGGACGAAAGCGGCGGCACCTATCAGCTCAGCGAACGCCAGGTTAAGGCGATCCTCGACCTGCGCCTGCACCGCCTCACCGCGCTGGGCCGCGAAGAACTGGGCGGCGAGCTGCAGGAGCTGGCCGACAAGATCGAATATTACCTCTCGATCCTCGCCGACCGGGTGAAGCTCTATGGCGTGATGCGCGCCGAATTGCAGGAAGTGCGCGACCAGTTCGCCACTCCGCGCATGAGCGAGATCGCACCTGCCTGGGACGGCCTCGACGACGAGGACCTGATCGAGCGCGACGACATGGTCGTGACCGTGACGCTCGATGGCTACATCAAACGCACCCCGCTCAGCACGTTCCGCGCGCAGAACCGCGGCGGCAAGGGCCGTGCGGGCATGAGCACGAAGGACGCCGATGCGGTGTCGACCATGTTCGTCACCTCCACGCACAACCCGGTGCTGTTCTTCTCTACCAAGGGCAAGGTCTATCGCATCAAGGTGTGGAAGCTGCCCGAAGGCGCCGCCAACACGCGCGGGCGGCCGATCATCAACCTGCTCCCGCTGGAGAAGGACGAAACGATCGCGCAGGTCCTGCCGCTGCCCGAGGACGAGGACAGCTGGGGCGCACTGAACGTGGTCTTTGCCACCGCGCGCGGCAACGTGCGCCGCAACGCGATGGATGCCTTCACCAACATCCCCTCGAACGGCAAGTTCGCAATGCGCTTCGAGGATGGCAGCGACGATCGGTTGATCGGTGTTCAGCTGCTCGAACCGGGCGACGACGTGATGCTCGCCACCAAGATGGGCAAGGCGATCCGCTTCTCCGGCGAGGATGTGCGCGAATTCGTCTCGCGCACCTCGACCGGCGTGCGCGGCATGAAATTCAAGGAAGCGGGCGACGAGGTTGTCTCGTTGTCGATCCTCGGTGCTGGCTCGGCCACGCCTGACGAACGCGATGCCTATCTGCGGGTCGCCCCGTGGAAGGCCGACGAGGATGCAGCCCCGCTCTCGCCCGAGCACGAAGCAATGGCGGCGGACGAACAGTTCATCCTCACCGTCTGCGCCAATGGCTACGGCAAGATCAGCTCAAGCTACGAATATCGCCAGTCTGGCCGTGGCGGCATGGGCATCACCAATATCGACAACATCAAGCGCAACGGCCCGGTGGTGGCGAGCTTCACCGCCACCCGTGCCGATCAGCTGATGCTGGTGACCGACAAGGCCAAGCTGATCCGCATCGGCCTCGACACCATGCGCATCATCGGCCGCAACAGCGCGGGCGTGCGCCTGTTCGATGTCGGCAAGGACGAGCACGTGGCTTCGGCCGTGCGCATCGATGAGGAAGAAGCGCCCGAAAATGTTGCGGAAGAAGCGGTTGTCGAGGAAATGATCGACCAGCGCGACGGCGACGACGAAGTCGGGCCGCAGGAAGACGGTGACGACGGCGAGGCATAGGTCCTCGCCGTCTGACGGCCCCCTACCCCGGACTTAACATTGACCGTCACCCCGGACGTGATCCGGGGTGACGCCAGGGCCTACTGTACTACGCGTAACTGAGGATCGCGCTTCGAAAGCGTCTGGATCACCCCGGTGCACATCAGGAACATGCCGAGGTAGTAGAGCGGCCAGATCACCAGCTGCGCCCACATGTTGCCCGAGAGCGGCCCCATCTCGGCAAAGAAGGTCAAGTCGCTCACCACGACCAGCATCGCGCCGGCCCCCACCCGAAAGCGCGGAAAGGTGCTCGCCCAGGCGCTGGCAGCCATAGCGCCAAGCGCCAGGGTGTAGAGGCCGACCTGCAGTTTCTCGTCCGGATCGTAGGGCAAGAGATAGCCCGCCACCGGCACGCTGATCAGCGTCACCCCGCAGATCCAGCTGTGAATACCCGTGACCGGGCGGCGATGCTTGAGAAACAGGCTCATCGCCAGCACGTGATGGAGGAAGAACAACAGCCCGCCAATGGTTATGTCGACCTCAAGGGCCATATCGCCCATCGCCGCCGCGCCCAAGGCCCAGACATAGAGACGCGCATCGGGGCTCGGATGGCGGGTGAAGGCATAGACTGCCAGCAAGCCCGCCGCGCTGCCCCTCAACGGAATGAGGTAGATTTCGGGAAGTGTGCTCGCACGCAAGTAGTAAAAGGCCAGTGCGGCCACGATAGAGAGCAGAAGGAAAGGACGTTTCTGGGCTAGGGCACGCTTGGGCATAGGACATACTTTAGCCGCGCTGCGGCCTTTGCGCCAGCGCCCGAAGCGCCTATCTGCGGCCCAATGACTCATCAGGTACACATCATCGGCGGCGGGCTCGCCGGATCGGAAGCGGCCTTCCAGCTGGCCCAGCGCGGCGTGAAAGTGCGCCTCTCGGAAATGCGCGGCGGCGGCGGCGCAACCGACGCCCACGAAACCGAGGGGCTCGCCGAACTGGTCTGCTCGAACTCGTTCCGCTCCGACGATGACACCAAGAATGCGGTCGGCCTGCTGCACCACGAGATGCGGCGACTGGGCTCGCTGGTGATGATGGCGGGCGAGAAAGCGCGCGTTCCCGCGGGCAGCGCCATGGCGGTGGACCGCGAGGTGTTCTCCGCCGAAGTCCAGCGCGTGCTGGAAGAGCACCCCAATGTCGAGATCGTGCGCGAGAAGGTCGAGGCGCTGCCCGACAGCGGCCTCACCATCGTCGCCACCGGGCCTTTGACCGCCGCCGAACTGGCCAGCTCCATCGTCAAGGCCACCGGCGAGGACCGGCTCGCCTTCTTCGATGCCATCGCCCCGATCGTCCACCGCGATTCGGTCGACATGACGAAGTGCTGGATTCAGAGCCGCTGGAACAAGCGCACCGAGGCCTCGAACGAGGACGGCGACTATATCAACTGCCCCATGACCAAGGAGCAGTACCTCGCCTTCCATCAGGGCCTGCTCGATGCCGAAAAGGGCGAGTTCAAGGAATGGGAAGCCGACACCCCCTATTTCGATGGCTGCATGCCGATCGAAGTCATGGCCGAGCGCGGGGTGGAAACGCTGCGCTACGGGCCGATGAAGGGCGTGGGGCTGGATAATCCCTACGACACCAATGAGGAGCATCCGCAGGGCCGCTGGCCCTATGCCGTGGTGCAGCTCAGGCAAGACAACAAGCTGGGCACCTTGTGGAACATGGTCGGCTTCCAGACCAAGATGAAATATGGCGCGCAAGTCGAGCTGTTCCGCACCATTCCCGGCCTTGAGAACGCCGAGTTCGCGCGGCTGGGGGGCATGCACCGCAACACCTTCATCAACTCGCCCGAACTGCTGGACCGGCAGCTGCGCCTGAAAAGCGCGCCGCATATCCGCTTTGCCGGGCAAGTGACGGGCTGCGAGGGCTATGTCGAAAGCTCGGCCGTGGGGCTGGTGGCCGGGATGATGGCGGCGGCTGAACTGGCAGGCGCAGACTGGACCCCGCCCCCGCCGACCTCAGCGCTGGGTGCGCTGCTTTCGCACATTACGGGCGATGCCGAGGCGTCGAGCTACCAGCCGATGAACATCAACTTCGGTCTGTTTCCGCCGCTGCACAAGGTCCCCAAGAAGCAGCGCAAGGAAGCCTATACCGAGCGCGCCAAGGCTGAATTCGGTGATTGGCTGGCGGGGCTGGACGCGGTTCCGGCCTGACCAAGCCCAGCTAGGACAGCTGCCGCACCTACCATTAGACACGCTCAGAATGAACGCATTTTGGGCTAGCAGGCACAACGCGGCTTCGGCCTCGGCTTTGGCGCGCTGGTGGCAAATTCGGCGGCGGTCAGCTCACGGTTGCCATCGGCGTCCATTTCGTCGAACCGCTCGGCGGTGGTGACCGCCCATTCCTCGAAGGTCAGCAGGTTGTTGCCGTCCACGTCGAGCTTGCGAAAGCCGTCCGTGCGGCTCGACAGCATTTCCTGACGCGTGATCTTCAGGTCGCGGTTGCGATCGTAGCGGAAGAAGCGGCGCTGTTCACGCGTCAGCTCGCTTGCTTCGGGCGGCTCGGGTCCGGTCAGATCGCCCACTTCGGCGAAGGGCAACTCCTCGGGGTCGGGGGTTTCCTGCGCCAGAGCGTCGGGATCGGGTGGCGGCGCCGCGCGCTCGACCTCAGCCCGGCCCTGAATCCAGAACAGCCCTACACTCACCAATAGCAGCGCGCCGACGGCACCCAGTATCAGGCGATTCATCCCAGTCTCCCCCCAATACCTCAGAGACTTACGCAGAGTACCTTAGCAACCGGAAATGCCAACCCTCATTGCCAGCAACATCGCGCCCGGCCCGTCGAGCAGAGCCGCGCGCTCGCCCGACAGCGCCCGGCGGGCAAGCGCATGGAGCACAGCCAACGGACGTAAGGCGCGCGGGAGGCGCGGACTTTGCCGCTCCAGTGCCTGCTCGGCGCTAGTGATGGCCGCCCTCTCGCTGCCGGGCGCCATGCCCATTGCCAGATCGGCCAGTGCCCAGGTCCGCGCGGGGCCTGCGACGTCCTTCACATCGACGCCTAGCTTTGATGCCAACACGTCCCAAAGGGCCACACGCCCCGCCGCGAACTCCTCCCACTCGTGCTTATCGGGTTGCTCGGCCAACAGGCTTTCCCAGCCATCGACCAGAGCGACAAGACCAGAGCGGTCCCCCACACTTTCGTGCAAGGCCGCCAGCAGCGGTTCGCCCTTCGGCCATCTGTCGGATGCTTCCCCGAGCCGGTCTCGCCACCAGGCAAGCTTGATCTGGGCCAGCATCGGCTCGCCACCGCCCAGCACCACGCCAGCCAGCCGGGTATCAAGCGCCAGCAGCGCAAGCGTCGCCGGACGGGCGCTGGCCGGGGCATAGGACAGCGCCAGCCGCTGCGGCAGGGGCAAGGTTTCAAGAAGATCGACGGACATTGCCGCGGTCACTTCTCACAGCCGACGAGGAATGCAAGCCCGTTAAGGGCCACAAGGCTCGCCAGCTACCTGCCCTGCCCCGGCCTTACTGGACCAGGCGGGCAGTCTGGAGGGTGGTCGAAAACAGCAACTGCAACGCGGTGGTGATGTTGTCGTCCGAGGTTACGGTCTGGACCAGCGGTGCACCGGTGTTGCCGGGTGAGGCACAGCTTTCCAGCGCGGTGAGGATCTGGTCCGAACTGCCCGCATTGCCAGCCGGGTAAGGCGGCGGCGGCGGCGGCAGCCAAGGCGCGACGTTGTTCTGCGACCAAGTGTTGTTGACCAGCGATTCAGGCAGGTACTGCGTATAGAGGATCGCAATCTTGATACCGCGCGCCTTGATCGCGTTGCACTTGGCCAGCTCCTTGTCGGCGGCGGTGCGCATCGGCCCCATCACGCGCGAACCGTCGGGCTGGTCAAGCATTCCATCGGTTATCAGGAACAGGAACTTCTGCGGCGTCTGGCCCGGCGCGCCGTTGCCGGCGTTCGGGATATGGCTGTCCATGTATTTGAGCATGTTCAGCATTTCGGTCGCCCGGTCGCCGATGTTGAGGCTGCTCGTGGGCTTGTTGTTCTGATACCAGTAGTCATCCGCCGGAAAGACCGATTCCACCGTAAATCCGTGATTATAGGTATTTACGTCGGTCAGGCTGGTCAGCTGCCGCACCGGCGAGCTTTGGCCCGGCCGGGTCCAGTCGAACGAGAACATCTGCATCTGGTATGTCACTTGATATTCGTCAGCCTGGTTGGCGGCGAAGGGGATAAGCTGCGTGGCCGCTTCCACCATCGCATCCTTGCGCAAAGGGAGGCGTGCGGGGCTACCGTAGATCTTCCCATAGTTATGCGTCAGCCAATAGCCGTCAGCCCAGTAGCCGTAGTCGTAAATGGTCGTGCTGGTGTTGTCGCTGTAGGTTGGTTCGATGGAAGTGGTGTTCCCCCACCGACTGTCGGTTGTTGTACCCGTGGTGCTGATCTGGGTGCGGACTGACTTTGTGACCGTGACCGGACCGCTCGTGCTGTCGCTAATGGAATAGCTGACCGTTGTCGTCGTTGTCGTCGTCTTCTCGGTCGTGACCTGGTAGTAGCAGTATCTTGGACGCCATCTGCTGCCGCCACAGCGATAACTGTAGTCATCTGTCTGCGGGGGGTGGTCGACGGTCGTGGTCGAACTCGAATCCATCGGGTTGCCGTTGCTATCGTACAGCTTGTGGCCACCGGCATCCCAGCGATACCACCATCCGCTCTTGGACGAACCCGCCGTGTAATAGCTGGTCGACAGCAAGACATCACGCCCGCTGGTGTCCTCGACGTAGATACTATCGGTATGCGGCAACTGCGCATGGCAGGCATAGGCGCAACCATGAGAATTGTGCGAGTTCTTGGTGGCGGCAATCACCTTGGCAATGCCGTCATTGGTCGCAGGCAGCAGCATCGACGGCGAATTGTCCATCGCCAGATAGAAATCGACATTGGGCGGCTGCGCTGCACTGGCGGCCGCCGTGCCCGAAACCACCAGCGTATCGGCGCCCAGCAAGCCTCCGAAATAGTTGATCGATTGCGCCTTGTAGGTCACCGTGGCCTTGCGCAGGAAACCAAGCGTGCTGCCGCTACCCGTGGGGATGTTCTCGATTAGCGGCGTCATTTGCAGGTCGCGATACCCCGTCAATCGCGCGGCCTGCGAATTGAACATCTTGCTCGCGGCCGAGCGCGAAGCTTCGTCCGATTCAAACATCATCGTGGGTGAAACTGCCGCCAGCGCAGCCGCGTCGGCAGCTGCGTTGAGCTGGGTCTGCAAACGCATCGCCCGGCCATAGTCGATGCCGAACCCCGCCGCGAAGGTGAGCGGAATCACGGCAAAGCCGAAAATCATCATCACGTTGCCGCTGCAATCGGACTTCAGGCGTTCAAGGAACCCGCCGATCGTCTCTCTGGTCTTGCTGGTGAGGCGTGCGAACATCTTCCAGTTCCTAGAAAAGGCGCGGAGCCATGTAGATTGTGTCGGAAAGCTGCATGGAGCCTGCTTCGAAGAAGGTGATCGGCGGGGTGTAGGTGTAGGTCACCGTGCCGCGGAACATGTAGGCTCCGGCGGTCCCGACCTGCGTAGTGGTGCTGTCACCCGGATTGAGATTGTCGCAGACGTTGGAGCCGTCGGGCGATGCCGGGATCATGGTAGGCGAAACCATGTTGCTGGGGATCGACACCACCGTGTCTGCCGTCTGCGCCTCGCTCGTTGGCAAGGTGCCGGCGACATCGGTCGAGGTGGCCGGCGAGCTTGTGCTTCCATCGGTGTTTTGGGTCTGCGCCTGCGTCCACACGACATAGGCATGGGTGGAGTCGCACACGCGCAGAAGCGAAATCTGCTGGATGGCGGTATCGAGCTTGTAGGGGGCCAGCGCCACCGCGCTCGCGCTCAGAAACCTGCTCGCATTGGCCGCGCCCGGATCGTTATAGACAATCGCTGGCGACATATTGCGGCTGACCAGGTCGGTCAGCGTGCGGGCCGCCACCGTCACCTTGCGATTGGCGGCGATCATTTCGGACACCGTCATGCCGCCGAAATAGAGCAGCAGCATGACTGGCAGCACATAGGCGAACTCGATGAGCGCCACGCCGCTGGTGCAGGAAAGAAGCCGCCTCAGCATGACGACTGGGCCACGCTGCATGAGAAGTCCTCGGTGGTGAACACCGAAGTGGCGGTCAGCATCCGGTTGCCGTTCGGCTGGTCGATCATGCTACTGCCCAGAGCGCCCGTTCCGGTTGGCCAGAGATAGATCAGCTGGACGGCAACGATCTGGTTCCTGCCCGACCCCGCGCCGGTGTAATTATAGCCGGTCCCGGTCGAAACAATGTTGCCGTAACTGTCGTAAACGAACGTCGGACGACTTGCCGCGCTGGTACTGTAAGCCGCAGCCCTGCTCACGTTCACGGTCAGCCGCGAGCAATTGAGCATGCCCGGCAGCAGCGGACCGAAACTGAATATCTGGCCGCTGGCATCCACGCCGCTCGCGCCGTTGCAGATGGCGTCCTTGAAGTCCGATGCGTCCATGCCGACGTGGCCGTTCGCCAGCGTTGCAGTCTGCGCATAGCCGGTGAGGAACAGGCGCGAGGCGCCCTCGGCGGCCGTTTCCAGCATCTGCTGGGCGAGATAGATCATCATCAGGTGGAGCGTCGCCAACAAAAGCGCAATGAACGCCGTGCCCACGATGGCAAATTCCGAAATCACCGCTCCGCTGCAGTCGCGCAGCAGCGAGGGACGCCGCTCCACGGACGACGCAGTGTTCGAGATATGGTCACGCAGTCTGGCCATGGCGAGCTTTTCTCCAACGGCCATCATCGGAAACCTTCCTTAGAATTTCGTAAAGGTACGCCGTTTTCTGCGGCCTTCAGGTGGCTGCACGCGATCGCGTGCGCCAAGGCACCGTCAGCGGAAAGTGCCGTTAACCAGCCAGTTGCGCCGAGACATTGCCCTGCCTTGACCACGCCACACGAGCGACAGGTTGCCCCCAACCAAGTAAAATCTCTTAGTTGCTAACACCCCGATTGGTGCTCTATTAGCCACCTGCAAGACGTGTGGAGGCAGCCTTGACAAGGCGTTAACCAAACCCACGTGTTTACCACCATTGCGCTGGAACGCGGTACTAACCACGGTCTCAAAGGATGCGCAAACCATGCTCCGCTATGGCGAGGAGCATGACCGTTGCTTCAACTCAGACGAGGGCCGGTTCGCCCTTCCTGTGCCGGCTGGTTGAAGACCAGGCGGGCAACACGCTTATGATTATTGCCGCCGCGCTCCTGCCGCTGATCGGCATGGTCGGCGGCGGTCTCGATATCGGTCGCGGTTATCTCGTGCAGGCACGGCTTCAGCAGGCATGCGATGCCGGTGTACTTGCGGCGCGCAAGCGGCTGGGGACAGAAACGGTAACCTCAGGCACACTGCCCAGCCAGACCGCAGAAATCGGCGACCGCTTCTTCCGTACCAACTTCAAGGACGGTGTTTACGGATCGAGCAACCGCAGCTTCGAGATGACGCTGGAGGATGACTATTCCATCACCGGCGTGGCCCGCGTGACGACCCCGACGACCTTGATGGGGATCTTCGGCGAAGACAGCATCAACGTGCGCGTGAAATGCAGCGCCCAGCTCAACTTTTCGAACACCGATGTGATGATGGTGCTCGACGTCACCGGATCGATGGCGACCAACAATCCTGGCGACACCTCCTCGCGGCTGGAAGTCCTGAAGGGCACCATCCGCACGTTTCACCAGCAGCTCCAGGCCACGGCCCAGTCAGGCTCTCGCATTCGCTACGGCTTTTTGCCCTATTCCACGAACGTCAACGTGGGCGGCATCCTGAAAGACGAATGGGTAGTCGATGAATGGGGCTACCAGTCGCGCAGTCTCAGAAAGGAGGGCGGCGAAACCACCACCACCTTTGCCACCGCGAGCAGCCCTATTTCGGGCAGCAGAACAAGGACCAGCGAAGAGACCTACGCTGCCGACAAGGATCGCCGAGGCAACTTTCAATGTTCGAGAGCGCCCCGCAACACAGTGACCGGATCGACCGTCAAGACCGGAGAGACCAGCGAGACTGTGGTCGGCCCGCCGTCCGGCACGCGCACCATCAAGACATATGAAAGAACCCGAAACGGCGACGCATACAGCGTCACGCAAGACGGGCCCATCTGCACCGTCATCAAGACCAGTTACAGGGCCTACAAAGACACCTACGACATCATCACCGAGCCCTCGTGGGACAACACGGGCAAGTGGGTCTACGATCGCATAGCCTACGATGTATCGGACTGGCGCACGCACACCGAAGGCTGTGTTGAAGAGCGCCAGACCTACGAAATCGACGACTACGGCAACGTGGACCTGAAAAAGGCGCTCGACCTCGATATCGACCTGGTGCCAACCGACAATCCAGCCGCGCTCGGCATCACCATCGTCGAGAATCTGAATGCGCGCCTATTCGATAAACCCACTGGCGACGGCTCCAGGGTTACCTTCGACAACTCCTCTGTTACCAAGTGGCGCCCGATGTATCCCGACTGGATCTACGGGCGGGACAAGGAATACAACGGAAACGGCAGCTTCCAAACCCGCAGGGAGAGTACCGCCAAAGAGTTCATCTCGCCCAGCCTGATGGGCACCGCCGCCTGCCCCGCCCCCGCCGCCAAGCTGTCGACGATGACCTCCAGCCAGCTCGATGCCTACCTCGCGACGCTTTATGCCGACGGCAGCACCTATCACGATATCGGCATGATCTGGGGCGGACGGATGATCTCGCCAACCGGCCTGTTCGCATCGGAGAACGCCGATGTCTCTGCCGGCTCGCCAACCAACCGCAACCTTATCTTCCTGACCGACGGTGAAACATCGGCGCTCGATATCAGCTATGGCACCTATGGCTTCGAGCCGGTCGACGTGCACCGTTGGTCAGAATCGTCCCGCTACTCGCTTGTCGAGACTATCGAGAAGCGGTTCGAATTCGCCTGTTCGGAAGTCAGGAAGCGCGGTGTGACCGTGTGGGTCATCGGCTTCGGGGTCGAACTCAATCAGATCATGCGCGACTGCGCCGGAGAAGGACACTTCTTCGAAGCAGCCGATGCAGCAGAACTGAACCTCGCCTTTGGCGCCATTGCCAAGGATGTGAGCGAGCTGAGGATCGTGCAATGACACGGCCCCCATGCCACCTCGCCCGCGATCAACGCGGCGCGGCACTGGTCGAGTTCGCGCTGATCGCCCCGGTGCTGGTGACAATGCTGCTCGGCCTGTTCGAGGTCGGCTACAACCTCTACACCCAAGCCCAGCTGCAGGGCACGATCCAGAAGGCCGCACGCGCTTCCACCATTGAGAATGCCAACAAAGGCAAGGCCGCCATCGACGAGCGGGTGGAAAAGGCCGTCAAGGCCATTGCCCCCCGCGCCACGGTGGACTTTTCGCGCAAATCCTATGCCACCTTCTCCGAAGTCGCCCAGGCGGAGGACTTCACCGATATTGATGGCAACGGCATCTGCAACGACGGCGAGCAGTTCGAGGACGTCAACGGCAACGGCCTGTGGGACCAGGATCGCGGCAAGATCGGCATGGGCGGCGCGCGCGACGTGGTGCTTTACAGGGTCAAGGTCGGCTATCCCCGTGCGTTCGGGATCAGCAAGCTGCTGGGCCTCTCCGACACGGTCGAGTTCGAGGCCTCCACGGTGCTGCGCAACCAGCCTTACGACGAGCAGGACATTGTCGCGGTGGCAGCCCGATGCGTCTGACGGTTCGCCTCCCGCTGCGCAGGCTGCTGCGCGACACGCGGGCTACCGCGATGCTCGAATTCGCGCTGGCCGCGCCGCTGCTGCTGTCGATCGGCCTGCTCGGTGCCGAGGCCGCCAACCGGGCCATCACGCAGCTGCGCGTCAACCAGGTTGCGGTGCTGGTGGCCGACGATGCCAGCCGCATCGGTGAGAATTCGCTGCTCGGCGAAGTGACCGTCTACGAAAGCGATATCAACGACATCTTCCTCGGCGCCGATATTCAGGCGGGCGAAAAGCTGGGCCTGTTGGAAAACGGGCGTATCATCCTTTCCAGCCTCGAGGTTCTCGAGGACAGCGAAGACCAGCAGTATATCCACTGGCAACGCTGCATGGGCGATCTCGACTATACCTCAAGCTATGGCGAGGAAGGCGATGGGGAGTTTTCGAGCATCCCCGGCATGGGCCCGCCCGGCGAGGAGATTTACGCGTTCAAGGGCGAGGCCGTGATGTTCGTTGAGGTCGCCATGACCTATCACCCGATTGTGAGCGAGCTGTTCGACGCATCAGAGCCGATCGTGGCCATTGCCGCCTTCAACGTGCGCAACAACCGCGACCTGGCGGGGGTTATGCAGCGCAACAGCAGCGCCCCCGACCCGGTCGCACGCTGCGACACCTGACACGGGCGCCAGGTGTCGCTTGCGTAGTTAGCGGTAACAGACCTTCTTCACCGCCGCGATCACCTTGTCCTTGTCGATCAGGGCAAGCTTCTCGAGGTTGGCGGCATAGGGCAGCGGCACGTCCTCGTTGCACACGCGGGTGACCGGCGCATCGAGGTGGTCAAAACCCTCCTCCATGCAAAGCGCGACGATCTCCGAAGCGACCGAGCAAGTCGGCCAACCTTCTTCGGCGATCACCACCCGGTTGGTCTTGGCGAGGCTTTCGAGCACGGCCTCCTTGTCGAGCGGACGGATCGTGCGCAGGTCGATCACCTCGGCGTCGATGCCCTCGCCCGCCAGTTCCTCGGCAGCCTTGAGCGCAATGCCCACGGCAATCGAATAGCTGACGATGGTGACGTCCGCGCCTTCGCGCATGATACGGGCCTTGCCGATTGGCAGGACGTGGTCATCAAGCTGGGCAACCTCGAACTTTTCGCCGTAAACCAGCTCGTTTTCGAGGAAGATCACCGGGTCTTCCGAACGGATCGCCGCCTTCAGCAGGCCCTTGCAGTCCGACGCGTCATAAGGTGCGATCACAATAAGGCCGGGCACGCTGGCGTACCACGGGGCATAGTTCTGGCTGTGCTGCGCGCCAACGCGGCTGGCCGCGCCGTTGGGGCCGCGGAACACGACCGGGCAGCGCATCTGGCCGCCCGACATGTAGTTGGTCTTGGCCGCCGAGTTGATGAGATGGTCCATGGCCTGCATCGCGAAGTTGAAGGTCATGAATTCGACCACCGGACGCAGACCGCCCATGGCCGCACCCGCACCGATGCCGGCAAAGCCATATTCGGTAATCGGGGTATCGATCACGCGTTTGGCGCCGAACTCGTCGAGCAGGCCCTGCGTAACCTTGTAGGCACCCTGATATTCGGCGACTTCCTCGCCCATCACGAACACGCGCTCGTCGAGGCGCATTTCCTCGGCCATGGCATCGCGCAGCGCTTCGCGCACGGTGAGGGTGACCATGTTGGTGCCAGCGGGAATTTCCGGATCGGCAACGCGCGGCTTGGCCTCAGGCGCGGAGACAGGCAGCGGATCTGCCGGGTCTTCGGCCTTCTCCTCGCTCTCGGCAGGGGCCGGAGCGGGCGCAGGCGCGGCATCGGACACGTCCTCGCCATCGGTGGCGAGGATCGCAATCACGGTGCCAACCTTCACCTCTTCAGTGCCTTCAGCCACGAGGATCTTGCCAACAACGCCTTCGTCGATGGACTCGAATTCCATCGTTGCCTTGTCAGTCTCGATCTCGGCGAGCACATCGCCCGAGCTGACGGTGTCGCCTTCCTTGACCAGCCACTTGGCGAGCGTGCCTTCTTCCATCGTGGGCGAAAGCGCGGGCATCTTCAGTTCAATCGCCATGGCTCAATACTCCTCCACCAGAACATCGGTGTAGAGTTCGCTTGGCTCCGGCTCGGGCGAGTTCTCTGCAAAGTCTGCCGCCTCGGCGATGCGGGCGCGAATGGCCTTGTCCATTTCTTTCAACTTGTCCTCTTCCACGCCGAGCTTGAGCAGGTCGGCCTTGGCGTGCTCGATCGGGTCATGCTTCTCGCGCATGTCCTGCACCTCCTCGCGGGTGCGATACTTGGCCGGGTCGGACATCGAGTGCCCGCGATAGCGATAGGTGTTGCACTCCAGGAGTACCGGGCCATTGCCCTCGCGCACATATTTGAACGCAACTTCGGCGGCCTGGCGCACTTCGAGCACGTCCATGCCATCGACGTCCATGCCGGGAATGCGGAAAGCCGCGCCGCGCTTGTGGAACTCGGTCTCGGCCGAGCTGCGCTTGACCGCGGTGCCCATGGCATACTGGTTGTTCTCGACCACGAACACGATCGGCAGATCCCACAGGGCCGCCATGTTCATCGTCTCATAGACCTGGCCCTGGTTGGCCGCGCCGTCGCCGAAGTAGGCGATGCACAGCCCGCCATCCTCGTTGTACTTGTGAGCGAAGGCGAGCCCGCCGCCGAGCGACACCTGCGCGCCGACGATGCCGTGCCCGCCGAAGAACTTGTGCTCGGTGCTGAACATATGCATCGAGCCGCCCTTGCCGTGGCTGATCCCGGCCTGACGTCCGGTCAGTTCAGCCATGATGATATTGGGGTCGATGCCGTAGGCGAGCATGTGGCCATGGTCGCGATAGCCGGTGATGACCGAATCCTTGCCCGGCTCAGCCGCACTCTGCAGGCCGATAGCGACAGCTTCCTGGCCGATATAGAGATGGCAGAAACCGCCAATATAGCCCAGACCGTAAAGCTGGCCGGCCTTTTCTTCGAAGCGGCGGATGAGCAGCATCTGCTCGTAAAGGTGAAGCAGCGTATCGGCATCGGCCTTGAACCGCCTGTCCTTCTCGAACTCGGTCTGCAGGATGTCGAGCGGGGTCTTGTTGTCGGCAGCGCTCGCCTTGGGCGCAGGGCTGCGCTTGGACGAGGCGGAACGGGCGCTGGGGGTCTTTGCCAAGGCTCAGGGTTTCCTCTGTTACGCGGGTGGCGCGGTTGGCGCTCACATCTGCGATCAGCCTATGGCTGCTAATTCAGGCCTGCGCAACGTAGCCGCAGCGAATATCGCCAACGTGGAAGAAAATTCGAATGCAGGAAACCGTATTGGTCATTTGTTCGAAGACTTGTCCGACATATCGAGCTCAATCACATACTCATCGGGCCTCATGACGCCCAGGTTGTGACGCACCAGTTCGGAGCCGAGATCGGGATCGACGCTATCGGGATCGAGCAACCGCACGCGATTCTCCAAGGCAGCCTTGGTTTCGCGCAATTCGGCAATCCGCTTGTCATGAGCCTCCAGCAGCGCGGCATCCTCGCCCCAAGCGAGAATCCCCGCCGGGCCAAACAGCCCGAGTGCCCCGATCAGCAGCAAGACGACCAGCGCGATGGCATTGGCCAGGCGCTCGCCGACATTCACTTTGCCGGGATCGTGTTTGTGGGAACTCATGATCATCGAGCCCTTGAATCACACGAATCCAGGCGATTCAAGCTGCAACTTGTAAAGCGTGCGAATTTTGCCGCGAAAGCGGTGGAGCCAATAGGCCTCCCGCAGACGAAATCCGGCGGTGCGAAGAGGCAGCGTGCGATGCTCACCCTCGTGCAAGCCCCTTGCGCCAATGCTTCCTCCGCGCCATGGATGCGGCCAAAGAGAGGGAGTTTCCAAGCATGCAAGCCTATCGTCTAGCCGCCCTGGCCGCTGGTCTGACCCTGCCGCTGGCGGCGGTGCCCCTGCCCGCGCAAGCCCAGGTCGATGACGCGATCGTGCTTGATATCATGCGCCAGTGCGCGCGCATCGACGATGCGACCGCCCGCCTCGCCTGCTATGACAACAACGTTCGTGCAGCCGGCGCTGCGCCCGCGCGCAACACCGTGCCCGGCCAGATGGCCGCGCCCCAAGACGGCTCCGGTGCCCCCGTGCGTGGCAGCGCGGTGACCGGTTTTGGCAGCGAAGACGTGCGCCGGCCTGAACGCTTCAACGCGCCGCCGGGCCAGATTGATGAGCTGACGGCCCGCGTCACCGCTGTCCGCATGCTGCAACCGGGCGTCTATCGCCTCACGCTGGAGGACGGCGCGCAGTGGCAGTTTTCCGAAAACGTCCCCAATTCCTATCGACCACCGCGCGAAGGTTCGGTCGTCACCATCGATCGCGCCGCCCTCGGCAGCTTCCTGATGGCGTTCGACAATCAGATGTCGGTGCGGGTGCGCCGCATCCGCTGACGCGGCATCACGGCGGGCACCCTCAGCGGTGCCCCATTTCCTCGAAGGCCCGTTCGCGCTCAAGCTGCACGGCAGCGTTGCGATGCACCTTCTCGAAGATGGCCAGGAACCGGGCACGCTCCTCCGCGGTGAGCGGGGCCATCAGGTAAGTGCTGCGCTGGCGGCTCGCGTCCTGGATGATCTCATACATCCGCTCGCCCTCATCCGTCAGCGTAAAGCGCCCATGGCGCCGCCCCGGACGTCCCTGCCGATCGACCAGGGCACGCTCGACAAGACCGTTGATGGTGCGCCCAGCCTGGCTGTGATCGCGATCGAGCCGCTCCACCAGCGTGTTCCACTCGATCGGCTGGTCGCGGCCAATCTCGTTCAGCACCCAGGTGTCGAAGTTCGAAAGGCCAGTGCGCCGCTTGAAGGTGAGCGCGGCCGAACGGCTGAAATAGGCCGATAGCGTCATCAGCGGCGAAATGATGCGGTTGCGGTCCAGCACGAGCGGCTTGCCCGGCTCGTCCTGTGCCACAACGGGGAAGCGGCTGGGCCCGTGGGGTTCATCGTTCGCCAGCGCACGTTCCTGCTCATAAAGCGACACGGCGCGCTCCAGCAGCGCTTCCACCACGCGCCGGAACTCGGCCAAATCGTCGTCGGGAATGTCGACCGTGAGTTCGCGATTGCGCAGCTCTGCCAGGCGCGACAGGCGATCAGCCAGTGCCTTGCCCTTGCGCGTAAGGCTGACGGGCGAGCGGATCTGGCCACGCTCCACCATCTTGATCTCGAGCAGCCGCTTCACCGAACGGCTGACCTGCGCCTTGTCGACGCCAGCCCCGCTCGACAGCTCGGCAGGAACGAGCGGCCCGACATTGCCCAGCAGAAGAAGTATCCGCCGGTCCAGCTCGACCAGCGCGATCTCGCGGGCATAGGACAGTTCGGCGCTTTCGCGCACCTTGGTCAGCAGTTGCCACAGCTCGCTTTGGAACACCGGCGGCGCATCGTCAGGAGCGGCGGACGAAGCCGCTTCCGCCTCGGCGTGCGGAACAAGACCGTTGAGGATGATGGACAGCCGAGCCTCGAACCCCGACGGAAGCTCGCCCGCGGCGTTGCTCCCCATTGCGCGGACGCCGAGCGCATAGGCCTCCACGATCTGAACCGCTTCATCGGCCAGCGGGCCGAGCGCTTGTGCGAGCAGACGCGCATCTTCTCCGTCAGGTCTGGCTGACCCGTCGGCCCCTGTCAGATAGCGGTCTCGCGCCAGATCGGCGAGTATGCGACGCCAGGCTTCCTTGCCTTCTTCCACTCATCCCTCGGATTGCTTGCGGATGGCGTTCGGCCACCCGCGTTTTCTGGCTCGGGGTATTGCGCAAGGAAGACCAAAAGAAAAGGATGCTCGCGAAAGGACTGCGCTTTTTCGCCTGCAAAATCGACGCAGATACGAAGGCTCTTGCGGACTTTATCAACTATATCCCGCCACGCCTGCTCCTCGACCCCCAGCCCCTTGTCCATGCGGACAAGATCAACATGGACGACCTACTCTCGTTCATGTTTCAGAAAGGCGATGCAACGGCGCAACACTTCGAAGGAAGGGGCAATATCCATCCCTCCTATATCATTGTTTATAATGTGTTATATTGCACACGGGTGATTGCCCTAGCTAGCAAAAGCTGCATCGCAGGAACGTCGCAAAGCGGTTAAACGGTGCCAGAGCGAGGAATTTCACCGGGCAAGGAGACAACTCGGTCTAGACACTATCAATTTCCCTGAATATGAGTTGCTGGCTAGATCGGGACAGAGTCAAGTTCCGACAGTTGGGGAGGAATTTATGGCATCTTTGCGCTCGTGCGCCTGTGATAGCCCGACGGCGGCATATGCCCGCCCCCTTCCCCTGCATGCAATTCATCCGGTGCTGACCAAGCACGATCAGCCTTCGCCGCGTTTCGCTGTCGGAACGGGCTGCGCCGGAGAATAAATCTGGTTTGCGGCCCGGGCTCGCCGGGTCCGCAATCTTTGTGAAGGGAGCACGAAGTGAGGAAGTTCAATAAGCAGGCAGTCTTCAAGGCTGCACTCATGGCAAGCGGCACCAGCGTGCTGCTCGCTGCCAGCCCCACGCTGGCGCAGGATACTGATGGCGTTGAGGAAGAAGCCCGCATCGTCGTGACTGGTTCGCGCATCGCCGGCGACTACACCTCAAACAGTCCGATGATCACAATCGACGACTCGTTGCTGCAGCAATCTGCCACGGCCGCGATCGAACAGAACCTCAACAAGCTTCCGCAATTCGTGCCTGCCAAGACCCCGACCCAGGGCGGCGACATTCAGCCAACCGCAACCAACACACCAGGTGCGGCAACGCTTTCGCTGCGCGGTATTGGTGCCAATCGCAACCTCGTCTTGATTGATGGTCGTCGCGGCACCCCGGGCAACGCCTCGGGCGTAGTCGATATTTCGACAATCCCGTCGGCAGCCATTGAAACGATCGAGTCGATTTCGGGCGGCGCATCGGCCACATACGGTGCCGACGCTGTTGCAGGCGTGACCAACTTCCGTCTTAAAAAGGACTTCGTCGGTCTGGAACTGGATGCACAGGTTGGCCTTACGCAAGAAGGCGACAACCTCGAATATCAAATCAGTGGCATCATGGGGGCCGACTTCGCCGACGGTCGCGGCAACGTATCCATAGCGATGTCGATGAACACCCGCGAAGCTAACTATCAGCGCGACCGCAGCTGGTATCGAGACCTTTGGGCTGACCCCAACATCGGCGGCACCCAGTTCTTTATCCCTGCACCGGGCTTCTCTTCGCCAGGCAACGATCCTGACTACTCGACGGTATTCCCGAACGCCGCTGGCCCCGGAGCTGATCCGAGCACGACAATCTACTTCACCAACGACGGCACCCCGTTCACCATCGGTGCCAATGGAACTGGCTCAAACTTCGGCAACGGAAACGCACCGCTCAATGATCCTGCCTACAAGCAGAGCATCAATGGCGCAGTCGGCACCAATAATCAGAATCTGTACCTGATCCTGCCTCTTACGCGTTATAACTTCTTCGCGCGCGGCAACTATGAGATCAACGACTGGATCGGCATGTTCGGCCAGGCGCTTTTCAGCCACGTCGAAACCTACACCCGCAACGAGCCTGGTCCGGCCGTGAATGGCTGGACGGTCGATATTGACCCGACCCAGATCGATCGTGACCAACTGCCGACGGACATGTGGACCCTGCTCGATAGTCGCGCAGATCCGGATGGTGTGTTCCGTCTCCAGTCGCTGCTGTTCGACGATCGCGAAACCTTTACTGACGTCACAACCTATAATCTGACGACCGGATTTGAAGGTTCGATCCCTGGCACGTCATTCGACTGGGAAGCCTTCGTCAGCCACGGTATCTCGTCAACCTATGCCAAGCAGACCGGCATCTACTCGTTGTCGCGTTTTCAGGCAGTCGTTGGCGCACCAAACTTCGGTGAAGGCTTCTCCCAGCAGGGCAACCAAGGTTCGCCGAACTTCGGCTTCGGTGCTTCAAGCGCCACGTGTACTTCGGGCCTGAACCTGTTCAACCCGCCTGCAGGCGGATACTCGGAGGATTGCCTCGAAGCGATCCGCGCGGACCTGAAGAACCGTGGTGAAGTCACGCAGACAATCGTTGAAGCCAACGTCAGTGGCGGTTTGTTTGAATTGCCTGCTGGTGAACTCGGCGTTGCAGTCGGCGCGAGCTATCGGAAGCTGGGCTACACCTTCGACAACGACACTCTGACCACTCAGGGGCGGTCTTTCCAAGATCAGGCGCTCGGCATCTATCCGAGCGGCAACGTCGATGCGGGCTTTACGGTCAAGGAGCTTTACGGCGAGCTTCTTGTTCCAGTGCTCTCGGACATTCCGTTCATTCAGCAATTCAACCTCGAACTGGGCGGACGTATGTCGGATTACTCGACCACCGGCACCAGCTATACCTACAAGGTGCTGGGTGATTGGGAAGTTACCGACTGGCTCCGCTTCCGTGGTGGTTACAACCGTGCAGAGCGCGCTCCGAACATCGGCGAGCTGTTCCTTTCGGCTCAGCAGACGTTTGGCGCCAACAGCGCGGGTGATCCCTGCTCGCTTGCAAATCCGCTGTCGTTCTCGGCAAACCAGGATGGCGACGTCTATGCAGGCGGCAATGCCAACGGTGCTCGTGTAGAAGCCGTATGTCGTATCCAGATGGCCCAGTCTGGCGATCCCTCGGCTGCCGACAACTACTACAACGGTGTGCAGAGCAACTCCACGTTCGGCTTCGTCTTTCCGACAACCATCGGCAATCCAAACCTCACGCCAGAAAAGGCCGACACTTGGACCGCTGGGCTGGTTATTACGTCACCGTTCGAGGGCTCACTGTTTAGCCGGTTCCGCATGTCGCTGGACTGGTTCGACATTCACGTGAAGGACGCAATCGGCGAACAGACCGTGGCTGTTGCATTGCAACAGTGCTACGATCCTGCTCTCAACCCGGCTTGGGGGGGCAGCGATCTGGACGTCGCCAACTCGCAGTTCTGCCAACTGGTTCCGCGTAACGCCACCGGTGCTCTCGGCAACGTGCAGCGCACCTATGTCAACAATGGCGAGTTCGCTGTTTCTGGTATCGACCTTGCACTTGACTGGGGCTTCGACGTTGGTCCGGGCGCGGTTAACCTGAGCATCAATGCAAACTACTTGATTAACTTCGAGTCCTCGTCGCTCGCAGCCATTCTCCCGATGGTCGATTATGTCGGCACGCTGGGCACTGGTGAAAACGGCCTGACTCAGGGTGTGTATGAGTACCGTACACTGACCACGTTGGGCTATACTTGGGATGGCCTCTACCTTGGTCTCCAGTGGCAGCACCTGCCGTCAATCGAGGACGTGCCGGGCGACAACTCGACCACCGGCTACCCGGCCTACGACATCGTCGCGCTGAACAGCTCCTATGCGCTCACCGACGATATCAACATCCGCTTCGGTATTGAAAACCTGTTCAACAAGGCTCCGCCGGTTGGCCAGGTGAACACTGCGGCTGATCCGGCGCTTGGCCAGTTGGCGGGCGGCAGCTTCAACACGTTGTTCTACGACACCAACGGCCGTCGCTTCTATCTCGGCGCGAACATCAAGTTCTAACCGACAGCCTTGGCAACAGATCGGGGGCCGCTTCCAACCGGAGGCGGCCCCTTCTCTTTGCCCTGCCCCTGCGCCAGACTTTCCAGAAAGAGGAGACACACCATGACCCGCGTCATCCGTATTCACGCCACCGGCGGCCCTGAACAATTGCAGATCGAGGACATGGCGGTCGGCGGCCCAGGCCCTGGCGAGGTGCGTCTCGCCATATCTGCCGTCGGGCTTAACCGGGCCGAGGCCATGTACCGCGCAGGCAAATATCCGGTTGAGCCCAAGCTCCCCAGCCTGATCGGATACGAGGGCGTCGGCACGGTCACCGCGCTCGGCGAAGGGGTGAGCAACTTCGCTGTAGGCCAGCGGGTCTGCGTGCTGCCGATGATCTCGCAGGGCGACTACGGGATCTGGGCCGAGGAGGCGATCGTGCCCACGCGCATCCTGCTCCCCGCGCCCGAGGGCGTCAGCGACGAGCAGGCCGCGGCGATCTGGATGCAATACATGACCGCCTTCGCGATCATCGAAGTAGCGGACTTGGGCATCGGCGAGGCAGCGATCATTCCGGCGGCATCGTCAAGCGTGGGACTTGCCGCGATTCAGCTAGCCAACTGGGCGGGAGGCGTCTCGATTGCGGCCACCCGCACCAGCGAAAAGGCCGAAGCGCTCAAGGCACTGGGCGCGCAGCACGTCATCGCGACTCAGGAGGAAAACCTCGTGGAGCGCGTGATGGAGATCACCGGCGGCGAAGGCGCACGTTGTGCGTTCGACCCGGTTGGCGGCCCCTATGTCGATACGCTCGCCCAAGCGCTGGCCCCGCGCGGAATCTTGTTCGTTTACGGCGGTTTGTCGGGCGAACCGACGCCCTACCCTCACTGGCCGATGGCGTTCAAAGGCTGCTCCATGCGCGGCTGGGTGGCGAGCGAGATCTGGAACCATCCCGAACGGTTCGAACGCGCCCGCAAGCGGATCGAGCAAGGACTGGCGGGAGGCCATCTCCAGCCCGTTATCGCCAAGATATTCGACGGCCTTGAATCCTTGCCCGAAGCCAATGCCTTCCTCGAATCGAACCAGCAGGTCGGCAAGGTGGTTGTGCGGTTCTAGCGGTGCGATTAAAGCGCCCATGGCGTGCGCTCGTAGCTCAGCAGGATAGAGCATCGGATTCCTAATCCGGGGGCCACAGGTTCGAATCCTGTCGGGCGCACCAAAGGGCAGCATCCCGCAAGGGGTGTTGCCCTTTGGTTTGTCCCCATCAGGTTCGAACATCGTTCGGAGCCGAAGCCGCGCAGCAGCGTAGGCGTCCGGAGCGCAGCGAAGGACAATCCTGTCGGGCGCACCAAGTTTTAACGACACGCGGCCATCCGGGGGATGGACGTGGGTCAAAACTCCCGAGCGAGCCGACGGGCCAAGCAATATCATCCTGGCAAGAGGTTCCGCCCTTTTAAGGCGTCGCCGCCAGCGCGCTCGGCGCGGACACCATCGCCCGCAGCCCAGAGCGTTGTCCGAGCCAGACACTCACCAGCACTGTTGCCGCCCCTATCAGCTGGACCGGACCCAGAGCCTGTCCGAGAAACAGCCACCCGAGAAGAACCGCCGTCAACGGGCTCAGGAAGCCCAGCGATGTGACCGCCGCCGGGCCAAGCCGCGCGATGCCGCGAAACCAGAAGAAATAGGTCAGAGCAGCGCCGATCAGACCCAGCCACAGGAGCCCCGCCAGATTGATCGCGCTCGGCATGGGAAAGCCCGGCTCCATCACAAGGGCAACGGGCAGGAGCAGCAGGCCCCCTGCCGTTAGCTGCCAGGCTGTGACCGTGAGCGCGGAGGCAGGCATTTCCCATTTGCGCGTCAGCACGGTTCCCGCCGCCATCGACAAGGCCCCGACCAGTGCTGCGGCTACACCAACAGGATCAAGCCGGGCCTGTGGTGCAAGAAGCAAAAGGCCCACGCCGACCATCCCGGCAACTGCAGCAAGGAGCCCGGCTGGCTTGACACGGGTACCCAGCATCGGCCGCGACAGCAGCAGCACGATCAGCGGTTGGATAGCACCCAGCGTTGCCGCCACCCCGCCCGGCAGCCTGTAGGCCGCGACAAACAGTGCCGCCCAGAAGATGGCGAAGTTGAGCGCGCCAAGCAGGAAAATCCGCCCGACCAGTTCGCGCGGAGGAAGGCGATGAACCACGACGAGGAGCAACAACCCCGCGGGCAAGGCCCGCAATGCGCCGACCATCAGCGGAAAGCCATCAGGCAGGAACTGGGTGGTGACGATGTAAGTGCTGCCCCAGATCACCGGTGCGCTTGCGGTCAGAACGATGTCGCCAGATCGGGCCAAGGCCACCTCCATGTATCTTGAGATCAAGATATTTAGACATTGCTTGATGTCAAGATACATTCGGAATAGGCTTGCCGCATGGATCAGGTGGACCGCATTCTCGACCAATGGCGCAGCGAGCGACCGGACCTTGATGTCGTCCCGATGGGCCTGTTCGGGCGCTTGTCTCGGCTCACCAGCCACTTGAGCGCGCAGATCGACAAGCCGTTCGAAGCCCGGGGACTAAACGCCGCGAGCTTCGATGTGCTGGCCACGCTGCGCCGCTCCGGGCCGCCCTATGCGCTCAGCCCGTCTGCACTGATTGCCTGGACGATGGTGACCTCGGGCACGATGACCAACCGAATCGACCGCCTGGAAAAGGCAGGGCTGGTTTCACGCGCAGCCGATCCCAACGACGGGCGGGGAAGCCTGGTGACGCTGACAGACAAGGGCTTTGCCCTGATCGATGACCTGATCGGCGAACACGTTGCCAACCAGCATCGCCTGATCGCGGGGCTGGACGAAGCAGAAAGCGCTGAACTCGACCGGCTGCTCGCCAAATGGCTAGCGTGCTTCGAAACAGATAAAAACGAAGGCTGACGCGCCAATCCAGCGCGCCCCGCAAGCTCAGTTCAATTCGTCAGGCGGTGCAACCGGAAGCGGCAGCGGTGCGACTGGCACGCCTTCCTCAAGCAGTTCGCGCGCCTCGTCGAGGCTCGCCTCGCCGTGGATCGCGGCCTGCTCACGCTCGCCATAGTGCATCGCGCGCGATTGCTCGGCAAAGCCCTTGCCGACCCAGGTGCTGTTCTTGAGAGCTTCAGCCTGCGCCTTGGCAAGCTGCTCTATCGCTGCCTCCACCTGCGGGGGCATCGGACCATTCGCAAGCGGCCGTTGCGCCGCATCAGGCACAGCCCGTTCGACAATCTGATTGCCCTTGCGCGGCACGGCGGGGGCCATCGGGGCCTTCTCGATCGCGCCGGAGCCGCATTCGGGACAGGCAAGCAGACCCTTGTCATGCTGCGAGGCAAAATCTTCGGATGAGCGGAACCAGCCTTCGAAGGCGTGGCCCTGATCGCAGCTGAGTTCGAACACTATCATGATTGTGTCATCTAGGCAGATCGCGCCGATTGGCAAGACTGGGCAGCTGCGCGCGCACCTCAGCGATGCGGTGAGGATCGAGGCTTGCAAGGCCCGGTTGCCCAGACGCGGTCTCGCCCATATCGAGCGCCACCTCTCCCCATGGGTCAACCACCAGGGAATGGCCGTAGGTCTTCCGACCATCCTCGTGTTCGCCCACCTGCGCTGCGGCCACGACATAGGCGCTCGCCTCGACCGCACGAGCGCGCTGCAGCAGGTGCCAGTGTGCCTTACCCGTCGGCACGGTGAAGGCCGCGGGAATGGAAATGCAGTCGCACTTGGCGCGGCCCAATGCCTCGAACAGCGCGGGGAAGCGAATGTCGTAACACACCGCGAGGCCGAGACGGCCCACGGGCGTATCGGGCACCACCACCACCTGTTCGCCGGGCGCATATTGCGCCGACTCGCGCCAACTTTCACCGCTCGCCAGCGAAACGTCGAACATATGGATCTTGTCGTAGCGCGCCCTGATCTCACCCTTGTCGTCGATCACGAGGCTGCGGTTGGCCCAACGCTCGTCCTCCAAACGCTGCACCGGCAGCGAACCGAGCGCCAGCCACACACCGAGACGCGCCGCACATTCGCGCAACTGCGCCAGTTGCCGGTTGTTCACTTCGGGCACCACATGCTCAGCCGCGCGCTTGCGATTGCGATCGAGCAGAAGCGCCATTTCCGGGGTAAAGACCATGGCCGCCCCCTCCCCCGCCGCGCGCTCCATGCCCTCGGCAATGATGCGCGCATTGGCATCGGGATCGATGCCGGTCGTCATCTGCAGCAGCGCGATGCGGGTGAGGTCGCTCACAGCCTTGGCCTATAGCCCGAGCTTCGGATCAAGCTTGCCCGCAGCATCAAGCGCGGCCAGTTCGTCCGATCCGCCGATGCTCTCGTCGTCGATGAATATCTGCGGCACTGTTCGTGCATCAGGGTTGCGCTCGATCATCTCCTGACGCTTCGGGCCGCCCATCGTGATGTCGTACTCTTCGTAGGCGACGCCCTTGCGGTCGAGCAGCGCCTTGGCGCGGTGGCAATAGCCGCAATAGGCCTTGGTGTAGATTTCCACGCGCGGCGTGCTCATGATTAACGTCCTTTTCTGATGGCACGCTTCCTCTTGAAAGCGGTTGAGCCAATCCTATTTTTTTAGTGCGGGCGCCGCAACCGGGCCCGTCAAATGTCAAATTGCTCAACAGAGGATTTGTTTCACATGAATCGTTTCGATCTTACCCCCTATCGCCGTTCAACCGTTGGTTTCGACCGTCTTTTTGACCTGCTCGAAAGCAATGCCCGCAATGCTGCCGGCGATAACTATCCCCCCTTCAATATCGAGCGTCGCAGCGAAGATGCCTATCGCATCACCGTGGCCGTGGCCGGCTTCAAGAGCGAAGATCTCGACATTACCGCGCAGCAGAACCTGCTCGTAGTGCAGGGCCGCAAGCGCGCCGAGTCCCCCGAGGGTGACATGCTGCATGTCGGCATCGCCAACCGCGGATTTGAGCGCCGGTTCGAGCTGGCCGACTACGTGCGCGTCGATAATGCCGACCTCGCCGATGGCCTGCTGGTGATCGATCTGGTGCGCGAAGTGCCCGATGCGATGAAGCCCAAAAAGATCGCAATCGGCGGCAACACGCTCGAAGTGGTCAGCGACAATAGCAAGGATAAGTCCGCAGACGCGGCCTAATCCGAGCCAATAGATCATTCTGAAATTTTTGGGGGCGGGTTCATGGGCACCCGCCCCCTCGGCTTGTGGCCGACTCACCCCCCGCAAGCGCAAACCCCGGGTCGCAAAAGGGGCAAGCGTTCGAGCGGCAAGCTAAATGCGCTGGCAGCGCGCCTGCATCAGCGGCGCGCGCCAAGCGCGAATTCCAACTATGGATCGAATATGCCTGATCTTAAACGATTGGCAAACTGGATTAGAGCGAAAACGGATGAGGTTTTCTCTAGGCGTTGCCTAGTTACACCAACCGCGATTGCTCCAGCGCAGCGGCGATGAACCCGGCAAACAGCGGGTGCGGATCGAACGGCTTGCTCTTCAGTTCCGGGTGGAACTGCACGCCAACAAACCACGGATGATCCGGACGCTCGACGATCTCGGGTAGCAGTCCGTCCGGGCTCATGCCCGAGAACATCAGACCGCCTGCCTCAAGCGGCTCCTTGTAAGCCGAATTGACCTCGTAACGATGGCGGTGACGCTCGGAAATCTCGGTCTGGCCGCCGTAGATGCGCGAGACGTGGCTGTTTCCAGCCAGAACGGCGTCATAGGCGCCAAGGCGCATGGTTCCGCCCAGATCGGTCGTCGCGCTGCGCTGCTGCAGGCCTTCCTTGCTCATCCACTCGGTGATGATGCCGACCACCGGCTCTTCGGTCTCGCCAAACTCGGTGGACGAGGCCGCAGCGATCCCGGCCGTGTTGCGCGCGCCTTCGATGCAGGCCATCTGCATGCCGAGGCAGATGCCGAAGAACGGCACCTTGCGCTCGCGCGCAAAGCGGACGCTGGCAATCTTGCCCTCGCTGCCCCGCCCGCCGAAGCCGCCAGGCACGAGGATGCCGTGCAATGGCTCAAGCTGGGCGGCGATGTCGGCATCGTCGAGTTCGAATATCTCGGCGTCGATCCAGCGGATGTTGACCTTCACGCGGTTGGCCATGCCGCCATGCACCAGCGCCTCATTGAGGCTCTTGTAGGCATCGGGCAGGCCGACATACTTGCCGACCACGCCGATGGTGACTTCGCCTTCGGGGTGCTCGTAGCGGTCGATGATATCGTCCCACACGGCGAGATTGGGCTGCGGCGCCTTCGCCAGCATGCCGAAGTGGCGCAGCACCTCTTCGTCGAGCCCTTCCTTGTGATACTGCAGCGGCACGGCATAGATGCTGGAGGCATCAAGCGCCTGGATCACCGCTTCCTTGCGCACGTTGCAGAACAGCGCGATCTTGGCGCGCTCGGTCTCGGGCAGCGGGTGCTCGCAGCGACACAGCAGCAGGTTGGGCTGCACGCCAAGGCTGGTCAGCTCACGCACAGAGTGTTGCGTCGGCTTGGTCTTCAGTTCGCCCGCCGCCGAAACATAGGGCACCAGCGTGACGTGAATCACGCAGGACTGATCGGGCTCCAGCTCGTTCCGGAGCTGGCGAATGGTCTCGATGAAGGGCAGGCTCTCGATGTCGCCCACCGTGCCGCCGATTTCGCACAGCACGAAATCGAGGTCTTCCTGATCGGCAAGCGCGAATTCCTTGATCGCGTCAGTCACGTGCGGGATCACCTGCACCGTGGCACCGAGATAGTCGCCGCGCCGCTCTTTCGCGATGATGTCGCGGTAGACGCGGCCGGAGGTAATGTTGTCGCTCTGCCGCGCGGAGACGCCGGTGTAGCGTTCGTAGTGGCCGAGATCGAGGTCGGTTTCGGCCCCGTCGTCGGTGACGTAGACCTCGCCGTGCTGATAGGGGCTCATGGTGCCCGGATCGACGTTCAGATAGGGATCGAACTTGCGAATGCGGACCTTGTAGCCACGCGCCTGCAGGAGAGCGGCAAGACTTGCCGCCATGAGACCTTTTCCGAGCGAGGAGACCACGCCGCCGGTGATGAAAATGTACCGCGCCATGGGAGGTGGGCCTTAAGCTGCCTCACGGATTCGACGCAAGCGCAAAGCTTGCAAAATCCCCCGACAGGCAAAGCCCGTGGGGGATAACTGCCGTGAGTGGTGAAGCCTTACTCGCTTACGCCAGCGAGCGGATCGTCGGCGGGAGCCGCCTGGGTTGCGGACGGAGCGGACGGAACGCCCTCTGTCGCACCGCCAGCCGGTTCGGTAACCGAACGATCAAGCGAATCATCGATAGTGCGCGTGCCAGAAGCATTGACCGCCACACCGGCCAGAATGATCGCCAGCGCAACAAACAGCACCGCCGACCACTTGGTGGCACGGGTGAGGAAATCGGCCGCACCGCGCGCGCTCATCACGCCGCCGGGGCTACCGCCGCCGCCCATGCCGAGCCCGCCACCTTCCGAACGCTGCATCAGCACGAGGATGACGAGCACAAAGGCGACCAGCGCCTGTACAACGGTAAGGAAGAGGAAAAGACCCATAATACTTCTTTGCTGCTGGGCGCTGCGGCGCCTGTATCAAAGCGGGCGATCTAGGCGTTTCGACCCGTTTGCACAAGTCATCGCCCGCGAGCGCCCCTCACTACCCTAGCCGTCGTGAGCTTCGGCTGCGGCGATGATGATGCCGAGGAAGCTCTCGGCCGTGAGGCTCGCGCCGCCCACCAGGGCACCGCCGACCTCGTTAGCGGAGAGCAGTTCGGCCGCGTTGTCGGGCTTGACCGAGCCGCCATAAAGGATGCGAACGGTTTCGCCCGCTTCCCCCAGCAGCTCGACCAGCTTGGCGCGGATCGCGCGGTGCATCGCGCTCACATCGTCGACCGTGGGCGTGCGTCCGGTGCCGATCGCCCAGACCGGCTCATAAGCGACAGTGAGGCGCTCGGCGGCATTCTCGGCACTCGGCAGCGAGGCGGCGAGCTGCGCGGTCACGACCGCCTCGGCCTCGCCCGCGTCGCGCTGCGCCTCGGTTTCACCGACGCAGACGATCACGTTCATATTGGCCGAGATCGCGGCATCTGCCTTGCAGCGCACCATCTCATCGGTTTCGCCATGATCGGCGCGGCGCTCGGAATGGCCGACGATCACGAAGCCTGCGCCCGAGTCCTTGAGCATGGGCGCCGAGATGTCGCCCGTATGCGCGCCGCCCTCGGCGGCATGGCAATCTTGTGCGCCCACGCCGATCAGCTCGGCTTCCTTGCGTGTGGCGTGGATAAGTGTGAACGGCGGAGCCAGTGCGACCTCGACCTTCACCATCCGTTCGGCTGCGCGGTCGATTGCGCGGGCTTCGGAGAGCATCGCGCGGGTGCCGTGCATCTTCCAGTTTCCAACGATGTAAGGGCGCTGGGCCATCGAAATTCCCGTAATCTGTGTGTGTCTGGCGAGGCGGCAGATTTAGCCGCACCGCAACAAGGGCCTCAGCGGCTAGTCAGCCGGGGCGAGCTTGTCAAAGCCGCTTTTTCCCCGGATGACAATCCACACACTGGCTGTTGCGGGTCGGTCGCAGCCGGGATAAGGCGCAGCCATCATGCCCCAAAGCGGGGCGTGTGCCCTATTCCCAACAGATCCCTTGGATCGCAGGTCACAGACAAAGCCGCTTCATGCTCACTTTCTTCCGCAATTTCTTCAAGTCCAAGGTCGGCGTGGTGGTGACACTGGGCTTTCTTGGCCTGATCGCGCTAGCCTTTGCCAGCATGGACGTATCGAGCACCGGTGTGTTCGGCGGCGTTTCTGGCGGTGACCGCGTTGCCCGGGTCGGCGACCGGCGAATCAGCACTGCCGATCTGTCCACCAACGTGAGCAACGAGGTTGAGCAGCTGCGCCAGCAGAACCCGACCCTGACGATCCAGAGCTTCGCAGCAGAGGGCGGCGTTCAAAGCGTGCTCCAGCGCATGATCAGCCGCTGGAGCATTGCCGAATTCGCCGACAAGCTGGGCCTGCGCGCGGGTGATCGTCTCGTCGATAGCGAGATTGTCGCGATCCCGGCCTTTCGCGGCGTGGACGGCAAGTTCTCGCAGGAAGCTTTCCGCGGGGCGCTGACCCAGCGCGGACTGAACGAAGGTGCCGTACGCGAGGATCTCGCGATGGGCCTGCTGGCCCGCCAGCTGGTAACCCCGGCATCGCTCGCCGCGCGCGTTCCGAATGGGCTCGCCCAGCGTTATGCCCAGTTGCTTGGCGAAAGCCGCACTGGTTCGATTGCACCGCTTCCGGCTGCGGCCTTCGCCCCCAAGGGCGATCCAACCGACGAGCAGCTACAGGCCTACTACACCGAAAATGAATCGCGCTTCATCCGGCCCGAGCGGCGTGTGCTGCGCTACACGGTGTTTGACGATTCCGCCCTCGGCACCTTGCCTGAACCCACCGAAGCGCAGATCGCCGCCCGCTATGAGCGCGACAAGGCGCAATATGCACCGCTCGAGCAGCGCACGCTGACCCAGCTCGTCGTTCCGACCCAGGCTGCGGCGCAGGCCGTCATCGATGAAGTCAACGGTGGCACCTCGCTCGAAACAGCAGTGCGGGCCAAGGGCCTTGCCGTCACTTCGGTCGAAGCACTGGGCAAGGAGGCGCTGGCCTCTCGCACCTCACAGGCCGTAGCCGATGCCGCCTTCGCCGCGCAGAAGGGCGGGCTTTCCGCCCCAGCGCAAGGTCCGCTGGGCTGGTATGTGATGCGCGTCGATCAGGTCAGCAACCGGCCGGGCAAGACCCTCGCGCAGGTTAGCAACGAGATCGCCGAGCAGCTTCGCACCGAGCAACGCCGCGAGGCCTTTGTCGCCGCGACTGAAGCGATTGACGACGGCTTTGCCGATGGGCGCAGCCTGTCCGACGTGGCTGACGAGTACAAGCTGGAGCTGACCAGCACACAGCCGGTTACCGCCGATGGCCGTATCTATGGCACGACCGAGACGGCCCCGCTGGAGCTGGCGCCCGTGTTCGAGCTGGCGTTCGATATCGACGAAAACGATCCGCAGCTGGCCGAAACGGTCGCGGGCGAGAGCCTCGTTTTGTTCGAGGTGTCGGAGATTACTCCCTCGGCCCCGGCCCCCTTGGCGGAAATTCGCGATGATGTGACGACCGCCTGGCGCCGTGACGAAGGCATGGAGCGCGCTGGCGCTGCCGCCTCGCGCATTCTCAAGCGGGTCGAGGACGGCAGCACGTTGGCCGCAGCAGTCGCTGCCGAGACCGAGCAACTGCCGGCACCCCAGACCGTGACTTTGAGCCGTCGTGAACTGGCCCAGCAACAACAGGTCACACCGACCACCATGCTGTTCTTCTCGATGGCTGAAGGCACGACCAAGCGCATCGAGCAGGCACCCTCGGCGGCCTGGTTCGTCGTCACGCTCGACAAAATCACCACGCCCGAGATCGCCGAAGACGATCCGCTGGTCGCCGCAACCGGCCAGCAGCTTTCGCGCAATACCGGTGACGAATATACCGAAGAGCTGGTCCGGGCGATCCAGCAGAGCCTCGAAGTCGAGACCAACCAGTCGGCGGTTGATGCTGTGATTGCGCAGCTCACCGGCCAGAACCAGCAGTAAGGGAGGCGATTTTGGGCGCACAGCCGCTCAATGCTGCGCAAGCACGCGCCAGCCTCGCTGCCGGAGCGAACGCGCTCGTCTGGCGTCGGGTCGTGGCTGACACCGAAACCCCGATCGGGGCCGCGCTGAAGCTGATTGAGCCGGGGCGCGGCGACTTCCTGCTCGAATCGGTTGAAGGCGGCGAGGTGCGCGGGCGTTATTCGCTGCTCGGGCTCGACCCCGATCTGATGTTTCGTGCCACCGGGCAAAACGCAGAGGTCAACCGCAACTGGCAGCACGACCGCGAGGCCTTCACCGCCCTGCCCGACGGCGCCCTGAGCGAGCTGCGTGCGCTGGTGGCAAGCTGCCGGATCGACGTTCCTGCCGAATTGCCGTCTGCGCTCGCCTGCGTGGTCGGATATTTCGGCTATGAGACCATCGGCCTGGTCGAGAAGCTCCCGCGTGCGCCGCAAAGCGAGCTGGCGCTGCCCGACATGCTGTTCGCCCGCCCCACGCTGGTGCTGGTGTTCGATTCGCTGACCGACGCGCTGTTTGTCATCGCGCCGCTGTGGGCGGGCTCAGGCTCACCCGACGCCATGATAGAGCGCGCTGGCGAGCGGATCGACGAAGCCCTGCGCCAGCTGGCAGGCACAGTGCCGCCCTCACCGCAACTTGCCGTGCCGCCGGACCTCGATCTCGAACCGGTGATGGACGAGGCCGAGTACGAGCGGATCGTGCTGGCGGCCAAAGAGTATATCTCGGCGGGCGACATCTTTCAGGTGGTGCTGGCGCAGCGGTTCACCTGTCCGCTGCCGGTGCCCCCGATTTCGCTCTATCGCTCGCTGAGGCGGGTTAACCCGTCACCGTTCCTCTATTTCCTCGATCTGCCGGGCTTTGCCGTGGTCGGATCGAGCCCCGAAATCCTCGTCCGGGTGCGCGACGGTGAAGTCACCATCCGGCCCATCGCGGGCACGCGCCCACGCGGCAAGACGCCCGAGGAAGATGTCGCCAACGAGCAAAGCCTGCTCGCCGATCCGAAGGAATGCGCCGAGCACCTGATGCTGCTCGACCTCGGCCGTAACGATGTGGGCCGGGTGGCGGCGGCGGATTCGGTGCGGGTCACGGCACGCTCGATCGTCGAGCGCTACAGCCACGTGATGCACATCGTCTCCAACGTGGTGGGCAAGCTTTCGCCCGATCACGATGCCATCGACGCGATGTTCGCCGGGTTCCCGGCCGGGACCGTTTCGGGTGCGCCGAAGATCCGCGCCTGTCAGGTGATCGCCGAACTCGAACCCGAAACGCGCGGCCCCTATGCAGGCGGCGTCGGCTATTTCGCACCCGATGGCTCGGTCGACAGCTGCATCGTGCTGCGCACCGCCGTCATCAAGGACGGGATCATGAACGTGCAGGCGGGCGCAGGCATCGTCGCCGACAGCGAGCCAGCCTACGAGGCGGCTGAGTGCCGTCACAAGGCTGGCGCTCTGATCGCGGCCGCGCGTGAAGCGGTGCGGGTGGCAAGCGAACCGGGCTTCGGCCAGTGACCCGCGCACCGCTGCTGGCCGCGCTCCTGCTGCTGGCAGGCTGCGGCGATGCACCTCAGGGCGGCGAGCCGGTGGTGCGGATCGCCTTCGACGGCACCAGCGAGGATGGCGCGCAGGCGTCACCATCGCCAACGCCAACCGCCTTCGATGCCTGCGAGGTCATCACCTTCGAGAGCCAGCGCTTTGCTGATTGCATCGCCGATCCGGCAAAGCACACTATCACCACTGCGCTGCGCTCTTCCGGTGGCACCCCGTACCGCTCCTTCGCGGCCTACCGCGAGGGCAACAAGCAGGCCGATGTCGCCTTCGCCATGAACGGCGGCATGTTCGATAACGAAGGGCTGCCGATCGGCTACTACGTCCAGAACAGCGACCGGCTACAGACGCTGAACCGCGCCGGGGGCCCGGGCAACTTCCACCTCAAGCCCAACGGCGTGTTCTTCGGCTCCGGCAGCAAGTGGCAGGTGCTCGATACCGAGAAGTTCTACGCCACGGTGAGCGATCGCCCTGAGTTCGGCACCCAGAGCGGACCGATGCTGGTGATCGACGGCCGGATTCATCCGGAGATCAGCGAGAACGGCCCCAGCCGCCTGCTGCGCAACGCCGTGGGCGTGGACGAGCAAGGGCGCGCCCATTTCGTGATCTCGCAGGGGCCGATCAGCTTTGGCGTGATTGCGCGCCTCTTTCGCGACCGTTTGAAGACGCCCAATGCACTGTTTCTGGATGGCTCGGTGTCGAGCCTGTGGGACCCGGTGGCAGACCGCATGGACGCCAGGGCGCCGCTCGGCCCCTTGATCGTGGTGAAAAACAAGGCAAGAGCACGACCATGAGCCAGCCCGACATCCTCGTCGTCGACAATTACGACAGCTTTACCTTCAACCTCGTCCACTACGTGATGGAGCTGGGGGCGAAGGTGGAAGTGGTGCGCAACGATGCCCTCACCGCTGCCGAAGCGCTGGCGACGGGCGCCAAGGGCATCCTGATCTCGCCCGGCCCCTGCACGCCTAACGAGGCGGGCATTTCGCTCGATCTGGTCGCGGCCTGCGCCGATGCGGCGCGCCCGCTGATGGGCGTGTGCCTTGGCCACCAGTCGATCGGGCAGCACTTTGGCGGCACGGTGACGCGCGGCGGGCTGATGCACGGCAAGACCAGCGCGGTGACGCACGATGGCACCGGCCTGTTTGCAGGCCTGCCCTCGCCCTACACCGCCACCCGCTATCACTCGCTGATTGTCGAGGACATTCCTGATTGCCTGCTGATCAACGCGACCAGCGAGACACCGGGGATCGACGGCACCGCCGTGATGGGCTTCCGCCACGAAAGCCTGCCGATCCACGGGGTGCAGTTTCACCCTGAAAGCATCGCCACCGAGCACGGCCACGAGCTGCTGGCGAACTTCCTGCGTATCGCGGGGCTCGAGCCGAAGGCACGCGCATGAGCCTGAGCCAAGCGGAAAGCCACGCGCTGTTCATGCGCATGCTCACCGGCGAGATGAGCGATGACGAGATCAGCACGCTCCTGATCGCGATGACCGAACGCGAGGAAACGGCGGAAGAAATCGCCGGCGCGGCGCAGGCCTTGCGTGACACCATGCTGACCGTGAAGGCCCCGGAAAACGCCATCGACGTGTGTGGCACGGGCGGCGACGGCAAGCACTCGCTCAACATCTCCACCACCGTCGCCATCGTCGTGGCGGCTTGCGAGGTGCCGGTCGCCAAGCACGGCAACCGCGCGGCCAGCTCGAAGGCGGGCACGGCCGACACGCTGGAATCGCTCGGCCTCGATCTCGATGGCGCCGGCCGCAATGCCGAGCTGACGCTGAACGAGATCGGCATCGCCTTCCTGTTCGCGCAGACCTATCATCCGGCGATGAAATACGTGATGCCGATCCGCAAGGCGCTGGGTCGGCGCACGATCTTCAACCTGATCGGCCCCATCGCCAATCCGGCCTGTGTGCAGCGCCAGCTGATCGGCATCGCCCGGCCCGACTATGTCCCGGTTTACCGCGATGCGATGAAGCTGCTGGGCATGGACAAGGTGATGATCGTCTCGGGGATGGAAGGGCTCGACGAGCTTTCGATCGCCGGGCCAAGCCGCGTGGCGACAATCGGCATCGAGGGCTTTGGCGACGAGATTACGCCGGAGGACGCAGGCCTGCCGCGCCACCCGCTCGAAGCGATCCGGGGCGGTGATCCTGACTTCAACGCGGCGGCGCTTTCGCGCCTGCTCGCGGGCGAAAAGGGTGCCTATCGCGATGCCGTGCTGCTGAACGCGGCGGCCGCACTGGTGGTGGCCGGCGAGGTGGAAACGCTACGCCACGGGGTGGAAGAGGCAGCCGAGGCCATCGACAAGGGGCTGGCGAAGGCGCTGCTCGACTGCTGGATAATGGCCTCGAAGAAATGAACAAGCTCGACGAAATCTGCGCCACCAAGCGCAAGGAAGTGGCCTCCCGCAAGGCCATTTTGAGCCTTGCCCGGCTGCAAAGTGCCGCCGCGCTGCAATCGGCCCCGCGCGGGTTCGAACAGGCGCTGCGCGACAAGGCGGAAGGCGGCTTCGGCCTGATCGCCGAGGTGAAGAAGGCGAGCCCCTCCAAAGGCCTGATCCGCGAAGACTTCCAACCCGCGACTCACGCCCGCGACTATGCCGCAGGCGGCGCGGCCTGCCTCTCGGTGCTGACCGACGCGCCCTATTTCCAGGGCCATGAAGACTTCCTCAAGGAAGCGCGCGCAGCCTGCGATCTGCCGGTGCTGCGCAAGGACTTCATGGTCGATCCCTGGCAAGTGATCGAGGCGCGCAGCATCGGGGCCGATGCAATCCTGATCATCGTAGCCGCGCTTGAGGATGGCCTCATGGCCGAAATCGAGAGCGCTGCTTTCTCCTGCGGGATGGACGTGCTGGTCGAGGTCCACGACGAGGCCGAGATGGAGCGTGCGGAAAAGCACCTCAAGTCGCGCCTGATCGGGGTCAACAACCGCGATTTGAAAACCTTCAACACCGATCTCGCCGCCACAGAAAGGCTTGCCCCGCTCGCGCCCGAAGGCGCGCTGCTGGTGGGCGAAAGCGGCATTCGCGACCATGCCGATTGCCAGCGACTCGCCAAGGCTGGCGTGCGCTGCTTCCTCGTGGGCGAAAGCCTGATGCGGCAGGATGACGTCACGGCCGCCACACGCGCACTGCTGGAGGGCTAACCCCATGCACCTGCTGCACGATGCCGATGCCCCGATTGCCGACCAGATCGGCTTCGACCAGTTCCTCGCGGTGGATATCCGCGTGGGCACGATCATCGCTGCCGAACCCTTCGAAAAGGCGCGCAAGCCCGCCTTCCGGCTGACGCTCGATTTCGGGCCTGTCATTGGCGAGAAGAAAAGCTCGGCGCAGATCACGGTCAACTACACCTGCGAAGAGCTGGTGGGACGACAGGTCGCCGCCGTTGTGAACTTCCCGCCGCGCCAGATCGGCCCGATGATGAGCGAAGTGCTGGTGCTCGGCTTTCCCGATGCCGAGGGCGAGGTGGTGCTGTTCGCGCCCGATCAACAGGTCGCAAACGGTGTGCGGCTGTTCTAGCCGAGCGGTTGCCCGCGCTGCCACCTGTCCTACAACGCCGCCATGTGCCACCATCAGGCCATGACCACTCCTGCAAAATTCTCCGCCATGAGCCCGCCCCGCAGCCCCTTTGCGCCGCGTAAGAAAATTCTCGTCAGGACACTGTCACACCTGTTCCACCTTGCGCGAAACGCCAGTCCGGCCAATGGAGCACGGCCATGAGCAAACTGACCCATCTCGACGAGACCGGCGCTGCGCGCATGGTCGATGTCGGCGCAAAGGCGCCGACCCAGCGTTCCGCCACCGCCGAAGGGCGCATCGCCATGCAACCCGCAACGCTTGCCGCCGTGCGCGACGGCTCGGGCCCCAAGGGCGACGTGCTTGCCGCGGCGCGCATCGCCGGGATCATGGCCGCCAAGAAGACCGGCGAGCTGATCCCGCTGTGCCACCCCTTGGCGCTCGACACGGTGAGCATCGACTTCGCCTTCGAGGACAGCGCGATCCGCGTCACCGCGCGTGCAGCCCTCACCGGCAAGACCGGCGTGGAGATGGAAGCGCTGACCGCCGCCTCGCTCGCGCTGTTGACGATCTACGACATGGCCAAGGCGCTGGAGAAGGGCATGGTGATCGAACAGGTCCGCCTGCTCACCAAGACCGGCGGCAAGAGCGGCGATTGGCACGCGGACAGCGAATGAGCCAGGTCCCACCCCCGATCCCGCATGAGGAGGCACAGGCCCGCCTGCTCGCCATGGCCGAGCCATTGGGGAGTGAACGCCTGCCCACGGGCGAGGTGGCCGGGCGCTATCTGGCGAGCCCGCTTACGGCGAACCGCACGCAGCCCCCGGCGGACCTCTCGGCGATGGACGGCTATGCCGTGCGCGCCGATGAGCTGTTGGGGCCATGGCAAGTCGTGGGTGAAAGCGCGGCGGGCCATCCATTCGGACGGGGACTGGCACCCGGTGAGGCGATCCGCATCTCGACCGGCGCGCTGATGCCGCCGGGTGACGGCGCGGTGCTGCTGCAGGAGAACGCCGTGCGTGAGGGCGATGCCCTGCGTCTGAACGGCGAGGACAGTGCCACCGCGCGCCACATACGCCGCAAGGGTCTCGACTTCACCCATGGTGACACGCTGCTGGCCGCAGGCGCGCGCATGTCGCCCGCCGCACTGGCACTGGCGCTCGCTGGCGGACACGGCTCGCTGGAAGTGGGCCGACTGCCGCGCATCGCTGTGCTCGATAGCGGCGACGAACTGGCCGCCGACCCGGAAGCCGCCGCACCGCACCAAATCCCCGCCAGCAACGGCGCTATGCTCGCCGCGATGTGCAAGGGACTGGTCAGCGGGATCGACCGACTCGGCCCCGTGCCCGACACGATGGAGGCTATGCGCGCCGCACTGGCGCAGGCGGACAAGGCCGATGTGCTCGTCACCAGCGGCGGCGCCTCGGTAGGCGATCATGACCTCGTGCGGCCTGCGCTGGAGGAATGGGGCGCGGAGATCGCCTTCTGGCGGATCGCGATGAAGCCCGGAAAGCCGCTGCTGATCGCACGCAAGGGCGCGCAGTTCGTGGTCGGGCTGCCGGGCAATCCGGTCTCGAGCATGGTCACGGCCTACCTGTTCCTCCTCCCGCTGCTGCGGCGACTGGCGGGTGCTGCCCAGCCCTTGCCGCGCGCGATCACCCTGCCCACACTCGATACCTTGCCGCCAACAGGCAGCCGCGCCGAGTTCGTGCGTGCACGGATGGGTGATGGCGGGGTGGCGCTGCTCGGCCAACAGGACTCCTCGGCCCTGCGCGCGCTGGCGGCGAGCGAAGCGCTGATTGCGCGGCCTGCCCACGCCGGCGAAACGAAGGCTGGTGACATGGTCCCTGTCTATCTCCTCAGCGGTGGCGGATGGACTTGACTTGGTCGCAATCGTTCCATAGATGTTCCTCATTGGTTCCCGATTTGGGACTGTTTGACGGAGTGGCACCATGTTGACCGCGAAACAGCACGAGCTTTTGCTATTCATCCACCAGCGGCTTGAGGAAACGGGCATTTCGCCCAGCTTCGAGGAAATGAAGGAGGCGCTCGATCTGAAGAGCAAGTCGGGTGTTCACCGACTGATCTCCGCATTGGAGGAGCGTGGCTTCATCCAGCGTCTCGCCAATCGCGCACGCGCGCTCGAAGTGGTGAAGATGCCCGAGAACGTTGCAGCCGGTCGCGCCGCTAAGGACGCCTTGGCCAAGGCGACCACACCGCCGGCCGTTGCGCCTGCTCCGGCCAACGACGTGATCGAGATTCCGCTGCACGGCAAGATTGCCGCAGGGCAACCGATCGAGGCGCTGGAAGACAGCCGCACCCTGCCCGTCCCCGCCGCGCTGCTTGGCTCGGGCGATCACTATGCGCTCGAGGTGTCGGGCGATTCGATGATCGAAGCGGGCATCTTCGATGGCGACTTCGCGCTGGTGAAGAAGACCAGCACCGCCCGCGATGGCGAGATCGTGGTCGCGCTGATCCGCGGCGAAGAAGCAACGCTCAAGTACCTGCACCACGATGGCGGCAAGATCCGGCTCGATCCGGCCAACTCGTCCATGCAACCGCAGGTCTATGCCGACGCCGAAGTCGAGGTTCAGGGCAAGCTTGCAGGCTTGCTGCGGCGTTACCACTGAGCCACGTAATCACCTGATTGGTGGCGCGGCCAGGGCTCCTTCAGTCCCCGACCCGGCCGCGCCACCAGCCATGGTCACCCTGCCCTTGCGCCACCGTGGTGAGATTGAGCGGGTCAAGCTGGATCGCCAGCCCACCACTCGCTTCGAGCATCCGCCGATCGGCCTTGAGCCAGCGCGGCTGGCATGAGCGCGGCAGCCAGCGGTCGGCAACGACAATGTCGGCTCGCATACAGGCCGCGGCGAGCGCCCGCTCCTCCACGATAAGGTCGCTTCGGGCGAGCAACAGGTGCCAGGCGCGGCCGCCCCGCTCGAGCGTGACCGAACAGAACTCGCGGCTGCATCGCGCTCCGGGCCAGTCCGCCATTGCCACCGGCTCGGCTTCGACCCCGGCAAGCTGCATGAGGTTGTCGCGGGTGTAGGCGCTGTCGGTGTCGCGCAGCATCACGAGGCGCCGGTCGGCAGTGGTGATCCCAACGTGTCGCCCGTCGCTTGAGACGAGCACATCGGGCACCGGGGTGGTCAGCATCAGACCCATGGCGAGCGCGACCGGTGCAAGGCCCCAGGCGCGCGCCCGGCCCTGCCACAGCGCGAGCCACAGTCCGCCCGCTACGAACAGCGCCATGGTCATGGTGCCGGGATGCGGGAACAGCTTCACCGCTCCCGGCTGGGCGGCGGTGAAGTGAGCAATGGCGAGCATCAGGTCAAGCGACTGGCCCGCCAGCCACCAGACCGGAGCGCCCGCGCCGATCAGGTCGAAAACCAACGCGAGCGCAATCAGCGGCATGGAGACGAAGGTGACCAGCGGAATGGCGATGACATTCGCAAGCGCGCCGTAAACCCCGGCGCGGTGGAAGTGGAACAGCACGATCGGCATCAGCGCCAGCTCGATGACGAAGCCGGTGATGAGCAGCATCGCCGTCTGCCGCGCCAGACGCGCGAGGCGCGGTTCCTCACGCGGGGCGAGGAAGGCCTTGCTCCAGGCGCAGTTGTGCAGCGCGACGATGGCGATCACAGCGGCAAAGCTCATCTGGAAGCTCGGCCCGACGATGGACTCGGGCCAAAGCAGCAGCACGATCATCGCAGCCACCGCCACCATCCGCAGCGACAGCGGTGCACGGCCCAACGCCAGCGCGCCAAGCACCAGCAGCGCGGCAACGCAGCTGCGCACGGTGGGCACCTGCGCGCCGGTCAGGAGCGTGTATCCGATCCCCGCCAGCGCAGCGAGCGCCGCTGCCGCGACCGGCAGCCGCATCCGCAAGGTCAACCAGGGCCACAGTGCCAACAGGCGAATGGCCAGCAGGTAGGTGCCCGCGATCACCGCGCTCACATGCAGCCCGCTGATCGAGAGCAGGTGCGTGAGCCCCGCATCGCGCATCGCGACCTCGTCGGCCGTGCCGATCGCGCCGCGGTCACCGCTGGCAAAGGCAGCCGCGATCGTGCCCGAGGCGCCGCCCAGCTGACTACGCACATGCGCCGACAGCCGCCGCTGGACGCTCGCCAACCAGCCCTCCTCGCCGCTGGCCGGTTCGACCAGCGCGATGTCGCCCTGCACACTGCCGGTCGCCGCGTAGCCAGTGAACCAGGCGCTGCGCGCAAAGTCGTAGCCACCGGGCAGCATGGGCGACGCCGGAGGCATCAGCCGCGCCCCAAACGCGATCAGCGCGCCCTCGCGATAGGCCGGATCATCGGAACTGAGCGGAACGTTGATGCGCACCTTGGCAGGCTCGCCGGTATCGGGATGGCGGATGGCGAGTACCAGCCGCACGCGCTCCTCCGCCGGCTGCTCAATCCGTTCGAGCACCCTGCCCTCGAACTTGGCCGACAGCGGTCGCTCGAACGCCGGCGTGCCGACCAAAGCCGAGCGCGCCCAGCCTGTTGCCACCCCGGCTGCAACCAGGAAGCCGATCGCGACAACGGCGAGCGTCAACCGTGCCCGGTCCTCGCGCCCACGCCAAAGTGCCAGCGCGCCCAGCGCTGCCATGGCTCCGGCAGCCATCGTCCCGATCCAGGCCGCAGGGCCCGGCAACACGAACCACCCGGCAACGCCCGCGGCAAAGGCCACCGCCAGCCACGGCCCCCGATCGAACCCGGCATTGGCAAGGAACGCCTCTGCGCCGTCGGGAAGGCTGGACAAAGAGACACGGCTCAGCCAATGCGGCTGCTGCGTCGCAGCATTGGCCGGATCATCCCCCAGCGGGACTTGCGGAGGCAAGTGCGTGGCCATCAATGAGATTAGGACAGGATTACGTGAATATGGCAAGCGCAGGCAGCACGACAGATCGCCCAGTCGTCACCCGCTTCGCGCCCAGCCCGACCGGCTTTCTCCACATCGGCAATGCTCGCACCGGGTTGTTCTCGTGGCTTTACGCCCGCCATTGCGGCGGCAAGGCCCTGCTGAGGATCGAGGATACCGACAAGCAGCGCAGCACCAAAGAGGCTATCGACGTCATCTTCGACGGGCTGAACTGGCTCGGGCTCGAGTTCGACGGTGAGCCGGTGTTCCAGTCCGAACGTGCGCCGCGTCACGCCGAGGTCGCGATGAAGCTGCTCGAGGCAGGCAAGGCCTACAAGTGCTTCGCCACGCCCGAGGAACTGGCCGAGATGCGCGAGCAGCAGAGGGCCAACAAGCAGCCGATGCGCTATGACGGCCGCTGGCGTGACCGCGATCCGTCCGAGGCGCCGGAAGGCGCTCCCTTTGTCATCCGCCTGAAGGCTCCGACCCGTGACGATACGGTGATCGAGGATAGCGTGCAGGGGCGCGTCAAGGTCGCCAACAAGGAGATCGACGACTTCATCCTGCTGCGCGCCGATGGCACGCCCACCTATATGCTGGCCGTGGTCGTCGACGATGTCGACATGGGCGTCACCCACATCATCCGCGGCGACGATCACCTCAACAACGCTTTCCGCCAGATCCAGCTGATCCGGGCGATGAACGGCAACGACGGGGGCCAGGTCATCGAGGATGGCTGGGATGAGCCGGTCTATGCCCATATCCCGCTGATCCATGGCAGCGACGGCGCCAAGCTGTCGAAGCGCCACGGCGCGCTCGGCGTCGATGCCTATCGCGACCAGATGGGAATCCTGCCCGAAACGCTGTTCAACTACCTGCTGCGGCTCGGCTGGGGCCACGGCGACAAGGAAGAGTTCACCCGCGAGGAAGCCATTGCGCTGTTCGATCTGTCTGGCGTGAACAAGGGGCCGAGCCGGTTCGATCTGAAGAAGCTGGCCAATATGAACGGCAACTTCATCCGCGAAGCCGACGATGCCCGCCTTGCCCGGCTGGTGGCAGAGCGGATCGGGCCTGAGGCCGACGAAGCATTGCTGACCGAGGCCATGCCCGTGCTCAAAACCCGCGCCCGCGATCTCAACGAACTGGCCGACGGCGCACGCTTTCTGTTCGCCCAGCGCCCGCTCGAACTGACCGAAAAAGCGACAACACTTCTCGATGACGAGGCTCGCTCACGATTGGCGACGATTTCTGAGCGTTTGAAGGCCGAGAAGGACTGGACAACCGAGGCGCTGGAGGCCAATCTCAAGGCCTACGCAGAAGACTTGGGGCTCGGCCTTGGCAAGCTCGCGCAACCTTTGCGCGCTGCATTGACAGGGCAAACGACATCGCCCGGAATTTTCGATGTGCTGGTCCTGCTCGGCAGGGACGAAAGCCTCGCGCGGATTGACGCGCAGGCTCAGTCCTGACGGCAGGAACACATCATTTAACACAGGAGAACAGGCTTTGGCTGACAAGCAGGCGAAACTCGAAATCGGTGGCAATTCGCTCGAATTTCCGGTGTTGCAGGGAAGCTGTGGACCCGACGTCGTCGATATCCGCAAGCTCTATGGCACCAGCGGCGCCTTCACCTACGATCCTGGCTTCACTTCGACCGCCAGCTGCGAAAGTGCGCTGACCTTCATCGATGGTGAAGAAGGCGTGCTGCTGCACCGCGGCTATCCGATTGGCCAGCTGGCCGAGCATTCGAGCTTCATGGAAGTCTCCTACCTGATGCTCAACGGCGAGCTGCCGAGCAAGGGCGAGCTGGACACCTTCGAAAACACCATCACCCGTCACACCATGCTGCACGAGCAGCTGATGACCTTCTATCGCGGCTTCCGCCGCGATGCGCACCCCATGGCCATCATGTGCGGCGTGGTCGGTGCGCTGTCGGCGTTCTACCATGACAGCACCGACATCGCCGATCCGGTGCAGCGCCGCATCGCCAGCCACCGCCTGATCGCCAAGATGCCGACCATTGCGGCCATGGCCTTCAAGTATGCCGTGGGTCAGCCGTTCCTCTATCCCGATAACTCGCTGAGCTACACCGGCAACTTCCTCAAGATGACTTTCGGCGTTCCAGCCGAGGAATACGAGGTGGTCCCGGCGGTCGAGAAGGCAATGGACCGGATCTTCATCCTCCATGCCGACCACGAGCAGAACGCGTCGACCAGCACCGTACGTCTTGCCGGTTCGTCGGGTGCGAACCCGTTTGCCTGTATCGCGGCTGGCATCGCCTGCCTGTGGGGCCCGGCACACGGCGGCGCCAACGAGGCCGCGCTCAACATGCTGCAGGAAATCGGCACGCCCGATCGCATCCCGCACTATATCGAGCGCGCCAAGGACAAGAACGATCCGTTCCGCCTGATGGGCTTCGGCCACCGCGTCTACAAGAACTACGACCCCCGCGCGACTGTCATGCAGAAGACCGTGCGCGAGGTGTTCGATGCGCTCAAGGTCACCGATCCGGTGTTCGAAACCGCGCTGCGACTGGAAGAACTGGCGCTGTCGGACGACTACTTCGCCGAGAAGAAGCTGTTCCCGAACGTGGACTTCTACTCGGGCATCATCCTGTCGGCGATCGGCTTCCCGACCACCATGTTCACCGCGCTCTTCGCTCTGGCCCGCACCGTTGGCTGGGTGGCGCAGTGGAACGAGATGATCTCCGATCCCGGCCAGAAGATCGGTCGTCCGCGTCAGCTCTACACCGGGCCGACGCAGCGCGACTACGTGCCGGTCGACAAGCGTTGACCGGCCGGCGCCTGAGCGCCAGCTAAATCAGGAATTGGCGGCCTTATCGGCCGGTAACGAAAGCGTGAAGCGGGCACCCTGCCCCTTCGCGCTTTCGACTGTCAGGGCCCCGCCCATTGCCTCGGCCAGACGGCGCGAGATGTAGAGCCCCAGGCCCGAGCCGCCATCGCCGCTGCGGCCGAGCCGCTCGAACTTGGTGAACACGCGTTCGCTTTCCTCCGCGCTCAGACCCTCGCCCTGATCGGCCACGGTGATGCTGGCGATGTCGCCTTCACTCTCCACGCGGAGCCAGATCGACGATCCTTCGGGAGCGTAACGGATCGCATTACCGAGCAGATTCAGCAGGATCTGCAGCACCCGGCGAAACTCACCAATGGCGGGAGCGCTCTCACCGATCTTCGGCGCATCGACCGCAATTCCGCGCTCACGTGCGCGCACTCCGAGGATACCGGCGGCCCGGCGGGCAACGTCGGCAAGGTCAATCTCGTCAGGTGCCGGGGCGAAGCTGTCGTCCTCGATCATCTCGAGCGTGGTCAGGTCTTCGATCAGGGCCAGCAAGTGTTCACCCGCCGCCGTGATGTCAGCTGCATAGCCGGTATATTCGTCAGCCAGAGGGCCCGACAGCTGCGAGCGGATCGTTTCGGCATTGGCGATGATACGCGAGACAGGCTGGCGCAGCACCGGCGCGATCTTGCGGTCGATCCCGCTTTGGCGCAGCGCGGGCGCAGGCACAGCCTTCGCAGCTTCCGGGGTGGTGGGCGCATCGGACACCAGCTGCAACTCGAAGCCGCCGCTGCCCGGTTCGCCGCTGCCTAGCGGGATCAGGTGCGCCGTCCACAGCTGGGGCAGTCCCGCTATTCGCAGCCTTGCCCCGTCGAGCAGCCGCCAGTGCAGCGGTTGCTGGTGGACGTTGCCCTCCAGCGTGACGAAATCGGTCCAGGGCTGCCCTGCCCCGGCCATCATGGCCTGCGCCAATCCGTCCAGTTCCGCGCTGTGATTGTCGATGGCGAGCACTTCCTGTCGCGGGCCGAGCCGGGCGCTGAACGCCGCCATGTGGCGCGCCATGGCGATCCGGTGCTCATCACCGTTGACGCTTGCCGGAGGCGGACCTTCGCTGCGCCAGTTGGAAATGACTAGCCGGCACCCCTCGCCTTCGGGCTCCACTTCCACCCACATGCTGAAGACTTCGCGGTCGTCCGCCATGCGCAGGCGTCGCGCCAGTTTGAGGCCATATTCGCGCGTCATGCGGACCACTTCGAGCAGCGCGGGAGCCACTATCTCACCGGGCAATTCACCGCCGCAACGCGCGTGCAGGCCCGCAAGCGGCTCCTCGGCCGCGATCAGTCGGTCCGCGCCGTCAGTTTGCGCGCGGGTCCGCAAGGTGGTGGTTCCGGGCATCGCCTCAATACTCGCCTGTGGCCTGTCCCGAAGCAAGCAAAGCAGCGGCGCGCTCCGCGCTGAGGCCGTCAAAGCCCGGTGGCAAGGTGATCTCGGGATGCAACAGCAGGAACTGCGCTTCCAGCGCGCCTTGGGATAGCCCTGCCGCGCGCAACGAGAGGGCTAGCCGGGCGAGTTGGTTTTCTCCCAGCGCATGGATCGCAAGGTCGCGGCTCTGGTTCGAGGCATTCGCCAGTGCGCTGGCAAACAGCGCCAGGCCCGAATGGTCGATGGCGAGCGCCCGGTCGGCTTTCTGACCGAGCGCCAGCAGCAGCCGTGCCATCTGGCCAGCCCGGCTCTTCGCTTCGTCGAAACCTTGCCGGAGGCGCGCTTCGGCCTGCTCGGCAGCCGCTTCGGGCAGATCGTCGCAAGACCGCATGGCCAGCAGCAAGCGATGGAACAGGTCGCCCGGCAATTCGTCCAGAGCAAGCTCCATGCGCCGTTGCTGCTGCACGAACCGCGCCTGCGACGCGAGGACGTGCATGGCAGCGCCGGCAACCTCGGCATCGCTCGATGCGGCGAGCTCCTGCAGGAACGGGGTCAGCACCGGATCGAGCCCACATCGATGGTGCAGCTTGTCCGCCCATTGCGTTTCGAGCGCGAGAGCATGGGCGTGCACCAGAAAGCCGCTGTCCGACAGGATGGTTTCGGTCAGCTGCTCCCGATGACTTGCCAGCAGGGCATCGCGATCAAGGGTATCGTCGGCTTCGGCCAATGCATCGAACAGCTGCCGCGCCGCATGGGTCGCCATGCCGCGAACACGCGCGATGATCTCGTCGCTGAACTGCAGCTGGTCGCCACTGGTCAGCAGATGCGTCAGCACGGGCTGTGCGGACGCCAGCAAGGCGTCACCGCGCGACAGCTCGAAACGCATCACGTCCTCGACCTGTTCAATCGACGGCATGCCGGGGGAATCTCCGCTCATTTCACCGGCCTTAGGGTACTTTGGTTAAGTCTGCGTTATGCGCGTTTTACGCAATCGGGAAAGCAGCAAGGCCGCCATCAAGAGCGCGGCCAGCAGCATGGTGGCCTCTTCCGCCGGAAACAGCATATTCGCAGCAAGGGCCAAGGCAGCCACGATCCCGCGATCGCGCGCCAGCGCCAGCCCTTTCGGAACCTCTGCGCGGTCAAGCAGCAACAGCGCTGCTCCCGTCATCAGAGGGGCGAAGGCCATGCGATACCACGGCCCCTCGATGGGAAGCGCCAGCGCGGCCACCAGTGTGATGTCGACCAGCCAGCCAAGCCAGGGCCAATTGCGCGGCGGGGCTGAGGGTGTGGCGCTGACTTGCCCCAACTGACGCGCAAACTCGGGCAGCAATACCGCGACAAGGATCGCACCGAAGCCGAGCGCGACATGGCCAAGGTAAACCGCCGCCAGCGCCCCGATCAGGACCACCAGCATCGCCGCGGCAATCCCGAAGCAGGCGGACGAGCGGCTGGCAAGCCGCGCAGCAAAGGGCCGGAGCAGTAGATGGGCGAGCCAGGCCGTGGGACGCAGCAGACTGGGCCGTTCGAGCATATGGTCAAGCCAGAGCTGCTCAACCCGCCCCGCGTCCTCGTCGCTCGCCACCAGCTGCCACTCGCCGCTGCCGAGCGTGCCCGCATCGAGCCGTTGTTGGCAGGCCCCTTGCTGCAACGCGATCCGCAAAAGAGCCGAGGCCGGGGCAAAGTCTTCACCCAAGGCCGACAGGCGGCGCAGCGCCGCACCGTCGATCATCAAGGCGCCGCCCCAGGCTCGATCGATATCGATCCGCTCGAAGCCTGCCCGCGTACCGGGACCGGCATCGAGAATGACCACGCAGTTGCCTTCGACCAGCGCCGCTGTCGCTTCATGGCAGAACGGCAGGAGGCCTTCCTGCATCACCAGCAGGCTGTCACCGGGTTTGACCACGCCGGAAAGCGCATCCGCGCTCCCCAGCAATTGCACCCGCATTCCGGCGTCTTCGGCAACATGGCGCAGTTCATTGGCCTCGCCGGTCACGCCGCGCGCGAGCAGCAGCAGCACATCACACTCGCAGTGGCGTGCGAAATCGAGCTGGCGCAGGGCAAGGCTGCGCCCCAGCACCGATGGTGCGGGCGCAGCGCCGACGGGTTGCAGAATAATGAGAGCGGCGCGCATTCAACAGGGCCTGGAGCGATTCATAGGCGCCTAGCTAGGCGCTTGCTCCGGCGCTGCCAAGCACCCCCGAATGCTTAGATCTTCGCTGTGAGCCGGACCGAGTAATCCATGAGATGACGAACGGCTACCGGGTCCCCCGGTGCACTGTCGAGCGCCCGCTCGGCAAGAGCAACCAGCTCCCCGTCATGAAAGCTGGCACCAAGGTCCTTCAGCCGCATCGCCGCGACTTCCCAGTTGCCGTCGCAGCGGGCACGGCCAAGCAGGTCAATCTGCGTCTGCACGCTCTCGACAAAGCCTGCAATGAGCTGCGCGTGCAACTCTGCATCCTCTCCCGAGGCTGCGGCAATCGCCGCTTCGAAGCTACCTGATTCGTAAGCCATGATGGTGAATATGGGGATCAGATGTTAAGTCGGGGTTTCTCCAAGGGTCGGGTGTGATAAATCAAGCCAATGACGAACCGCAAACGAGCCCTCGTAGTAGGCGACACAGACATGACCAATTCCTCGGCAGAAATGGCTGAAACCAGCAGCGCGTATGCGAGCGACGAGGCCTCTCAGGAGTATCAGACCGCCGACGAGGAAGTCTGGGAAGACGAGGAAATCGCCAGCTCTTCGGCGCGTGACCGGATGCTCACCGCCCTGTTCGTGGCGCTCATGGCAGGCTGGGTCGGGATATTCGTCTGGGCGCGGCTCGATAGCCTGACCGGCGGGGCCACACCTTCCATGTGGGTCTCGAACCTCTTCGAACTGGTGGTCCCACTGCTGCTGCTGGGGCTGATGTTGCAGGCGCTGCTGCGCACCGGCCGTGCGGAACAGCGCCGCTTCGCCGATACGGCACAGACGCTGGCGGCGGAAAGCTCGGCGCTGGAGGCGCGGCTGACCGTCATCAATCGCGAACTGAGCCTGGCGCGCGACTTCATCGCTTCGCAGTCGCGCGATCTGGAATCGCTCGGGCGTGTCGCCGCCGAGCGGCTTTCAACCAGTGCAGAGACCTTGCAGGGGCTGATTTCCACCAATGGCGACAAGGTCGACCGGATCGGTCAGGTCGGGGAATCAGCCGTCGCCAACATGGAGCAGCTGCGCGATCAGTTGCCGGTCCTCGCCAATTCGGCGCGCGACATGACCAACCAGATCGGCAGTGTCGGCAACGTCGCCAACCACCAGATGGAATGCCTCGTCACCTCGATGAAGCAGCTGGAGGATCACAGCGCGGCCGGTGAGGCCCACGTGAAGAAGATCACCACGCTGGTCACCGAGACCCTCGCCAATTTCGAAGAGCAGTCCAATCAGCTCGGCAGCGGCGCGCTCACGACCTTCGCCGAAATCAATCGTCAGAGCGAAGACTTCCAGCGCGAGATTCATGAGCGCGACAAGCAGGCCCTTGCCGAAACCGAAGCACGCGCGGAAAAGTTCGTAGAGTTCCTCGATGCGCGCCACGACCAGCTGATCAAGATTGAAGAAACCAACGTCGCGCAGATCCGCGAGCGGGTGAACTTGCTTGCGAACGAATGCGACCGTGTCCTCGCCCGCATGCGCGAAAGCCGCGATGATGCCAGCAAGGAACTGGGCGACATGATCGATTCGCTCGAAGTCCGGCTGACCGAGGCGATCGAACGCGTCTCCTCGACCGACGAGCAGGCGATGACCAATGCGCGTGGCCGCCTTTCCGCGCTGGCCGAGGAAGCCGCCCGGCTCGATGCGTCACTTGCCCAAGGGGTTACGGACTTCGAGACCGATCTTGCCCGACGGCGGGAAGAAGCCGGCCGCCGCGAACGTGAAGCGCTGGCCGCGCTTGAGCACCGCATGGCGCATTTCGACGAACAGATCGGCACCCGCGAGGAAGCCCACCTCGCTCATGTCGAGCAACTGGCACAGCGGGGCGAAAGCCTCGCGGAACGGGTTGCAGACATCGATGCCGGCATCGCGGACCTCGCCAACCGCTTCAACGAAACCAATGTGGACATCGCCAGCTCGATCGAGCAGCTTGAAGGGCGCCTGTCCGCAAGCCGCCGAACGCTCGACGACAACAGCAGGGCCGTGGCCGGACTGACCAGCGACAGCGTGCGCATGCTCGAAATCCTGCAGTCGAGCAGGAACCACGCCGAGGGCGAACTGAGCAACGCCATCGCCGAAGCCCACGAACGCCTGAGCGGCTTCCACGATCACGCTCAAAGGCTGGGCGATCTCCTGAAAGATGCCGAAGCACGCGGGGCCGTGGTTGCTGGCCATGTAGAGGCGGCAAAGCAGGATGGCACCGGCGCCGTTGACCTGCTGCAACGCCTTGAGACACAGCTGGCCGAAGTGGCGGAGCGCTCAAAGGCGCTCGCCGAGCAGACCACCGGCGAACTGCAAGCAGCGATTGCGTCGCTCACGGCGGGCTCGCAAGCCGCGGTGGAGAACCTGCGCACCGATCAGGGCGAAGCCATTCGCGAAGTGGCCGATGCCATCGCGCGCGACAGCAATGCCGCCATTGCCGAGGCGCTTGGCCGCGAAGCCAAGGCGACCATTTCCGAACTGGAAGAAGCAGCCCAACATGCCGCCGAAGTCAGCCGCGAGAGCGCGCGCCAGATGCGCGACCAACTGGCTGCCGTCAACGAACTGACGGGCAACCTCGAACAGCGCGTCGCCACCGCGCGCGAAAAAGCCGAAGAGCAAATCGATCACGACTTCACCCGGCGCATGGCGGCGATCACCGAGGCGCTCAACTCCTCGGCTATCGACATTTCGCGCGCCTTCGAAGACGAAGTGGCCGACACGCAATGGGCGCAATACCTGCGCGGCGATCGCGGCATCTTCACGCGCCGCGCGGTACGCCTGCTCGACAAGCAGGAGGCCCGCTCGGTGCACGAGATCTACTCCGACGACAGCGACTTCCGCGAAACGGTCAACCGCTACATCCATGACTTCGAGGCGATGCTGCGCAACATCCTGTCCACCCGCGACGGCAATGCCGTGGCAGTGACGCTGCTGTCGTCGGATGTGGGCAAGCTCTATGTGATGCTGGCACAGGCGATTGACCGCCTGCGCGACTAACCTCGCGCAGGCCCCAGCACAGGCGAGCTTTCCTTATTCGGGCGGCTGACCGAACAGGTTGATGTCGTCGATCGTCACCCATTCTTCGGTGTAGTTGGCGACGAACAGCGCACACAGCACCGCGGCCAGGATCGTCGCGCGCACCACCACCTTCAACCCGTTGAAGTGTGCAGGTGCGCTGTCGGCCTGGCCGGGCACCTTCTCAATGCCCGCCTCATCGGCAGTCTGCACACCGAACGGCAGCATCAGGAACGCGCTCAGCACCCAGAACAGGCCGTAGATCGCGATTATCGAGGTAAGTTGCATCTCAAGCTTCCGGGGTTCTGGACAGGATCACGCGCGTCTGCGGCTTCTTGCCCGACCAGCGCTGTGCACAGCGGCGCGCGGCAAGGCGTGCGGCTTCGGCAATAGCGTCCTCGCTCTTGCGTTCAGGGCCGCGCAGCTTGCCAATGGCGGTGAGAATATCGGCCCGTGCCTCGGCAACGAAAGCGGGATAATCCTCGTCGAGCGGAAGGCCAACGCCCTCAACGCGAACCCCGTCACCGTCGCCCAGCACCACGATCAGGATGCCGTCGCGCGCCAGGCGGCGGCGCATGGTGACAGCCTCGCCATCGGAGGGCACGATGATGTCCCCGTCGAGCACTAGCCGTCCGGTATGAATCTCGCCGATCTTGCCGGGTGCGCCCGGCGCGAGGCGCACGATGTCGCCGTTCTTCTGGAACACATTGTGCTCGATCCCGCAGCGCGCGCCGAGCCGGGCCTGTTCCTGCATGTGCCGGATCTCGCCATGCACAGGCACCAGAATTTCCGGACGCAGCCAGCCATAGAGCGCTTCAAGATCGGGCCGACCGGGATGGCCCGAAACGTGGATCTCGCTCTGCCGGTCGGTCACCATCGTGATCCCGCGCTCGGCCAGCATGTTCTGCACGCGGCCGATGGCCAGCTCGTTGCCGGGGATCTGGCGGCTCGAAAACAGCACCACGTCACCCGCGACGAGTTTCAACGGATGGTTGTCCTCGGCAACACGTGCGAGAGCGGCGCGCGGTTCGCCCTGTCCGCCGGTCGCGAGGATCAGCACCTCGCCGCGCGGCAAGCCCATGGCCTCGTCAAAGTCGACCAGTTCGGGCAGATCGGCGAGATAGCCGTTCGCCTGCGCCACCTCGATGATCCGATCAAGCGAGCGCCCAGCCACGCACAGGCGCCGCCCGGTCTGCTCGGCAATCGCGCCGAGCGTCTGCAGCCGCGCGACGTTGGAGGCGAAGGTCGTGACCAGCACGCGTTTGCCGCGATGAAGCGAAATTTCTTCAAGCAGCCCGCGATAGACTTCGCCCTCCGAGCCCGCCGTGGCCTCGTTGAACACATTGGTCGAATCGCAAACCAGCGCCAGCACGCCCTCGTTGCCGATCTCGGTCAGTTCCTCCTCGGTGGCCGGGGTGCCGATCTGCGGCTCGTCATCGAGCTTCCAGTCACCGGTGTGGAACACGTGGCCGAACGGGGTCTCGATCAGCAGCGCATTGCCCTCGGCAATTGAGTGCGCGAGCGGGATATAGGTGATGGTAAAGGGATCGAGATTGATCGAACCGTGATCTTCGGAGATCACGTTCAGCTCCACCGCATCGACCAGCCCGGCTTCCTGCAACTTGCGCAGAATCAGCTCGGCGGTGAAGGGAGTGGCATAAAGCGGCACGCCAAAATCGGCAGCGAAATAGGGAATCGCGCCGATATGGTCTTCATGCGCGTGGGTGAGGACGATGCCGATCAGGTCGTCGAGCCGCTCCTCGATGAAATCGGGATCGGGGAACATCAGCTCGGTGCCCGGATATTCCGCCGCGCCAAAACTCATGCCGAGATCGACCATCAGCCACTTGCCACGGCACCCGTAGAGGTTGAGGTTCATCCCGATCTCGCCCGATCCTCCGAGCGCGAGGAAAAGCAGTTCGTCTTCGGGGGTACAGTCTTTTTTCATGAGGCCTTTGCCTGACGTGAAAGGATGGCGAGGCCATGCAGGGTGAGTTCCGGTTCGATCCGGTCGAATACGCGGGTTTGCTCGTCGAACAACACGGCCAGCCCGCCGGTCGCTACGACCTTTACCGGACGGCCGATCTCTTCCTTCATGCGCGCGATCAGGCCCTCCATCATGGCCACATAGCCCCAATAGACCCCGATCAGCATCTGATCCTCGGTGTTGCGGCCGATCACACTGTCGCTCGCCGGAGCCGCGATAGCGATGCGCGGAAGCTTGGCCGTCTTGCCCACCAGCGCGTCTAGCGAAAGGTTGATGCCCGGGGCGATAATGCCGCCCTTGTAGGCGCCGTTGAAATCAACCGCCTCGAACTTGGTGGCCGTGCCGAAGTCGACCACGATCAGGTCGCCGCCGATCAGCTTGTGCGCGGCGATACAGTTAAGCGCGCGGTCCGCGCCGAGCGAGCTGGGTTGCTCGACATCGATCTCGAATTGCCAGGCCGCGCTGCCCTGCCCGGCGAACACCGGCTCGACCCCGAAATACTTCTGCGCCAGCACCGTGAGGTTATGGTCCGCACGCGGCACCACCGAGCCGATGATGACCTCGCTCACCGCGGTACGGTCGATCCCCTCTATGCTCATGAGCTGCACCAGCCAGACGGCATATTCGTCGGCGGTGCGACGCGCGTCGGTGGCTATGCGCCAGCGGGTGCGGATCGTGTATCCGCACTCCCCATCGCCGTCCTCGACCAGCGCGAACACGACATTGGTATTGCCAACATCAATCGCGAGCAGCATCAGCCCTTCTCCTCGGTCACATCGCCTGCGTGAATGACACGGGTGGCGCCATCGTCCAAGCGAAGGATCAGTCCCCCGTCTTCGGCAAGGCCAGCGAACGCGCCCGATACGGTCTGCCCCTGCTCATCGTGGACGACGAGAGGAGTGCCAAGCGGGTGTGCGGCGGCCAACCAGCGGCGGCGCAGATCGTCTCCGCCCTGCGTGCGCCAATGGCCAAGCTCCGCGGCAAAGGCGGCGGCCAGTTCGCGGGCAAAAGCATCGCGCTGCGGTGCGGGCCCCAGCTCAGCAAGCGCGCGCGTTGTCCGCCCAGTAATCTGCGGTGCGGCCAGCAGGTTCACGCCGATGCCGACAACGGCATAGCTCTTCACCCGCTCAAGCAGGATACCGCTGAACTTGGCTCCATCGAGCAGCACATCATTGGGCCATTTCAGCCGGACACGCGTGGGATCGGGCAAGCGTTGAAGCACGGTTTCGAGCAGCGCGAGCGCGGCCACCATGCTCAGTTGCATCGCTGGCGGATCGTCAGGCTGCAGCCGGACAATGGTCGAGCCCATGAAATTGCCCGGCGTATCAAGCCATTGGCGACCCTGCCGCCCGCGCCCTGCAGTCTGACGGTCAGCCACCAGCCAATAGCCCTCGGCCAGGTTCTCACCGGCCATGGCGCGCGCGGCGAGATCGGCATTGGTGCTGCCGGTTTCGCCGATGGTCTCTATCTGCACATGCGCCCTATCCCGCCAGCGGGAGCGATCCTGCCGCCGTGTTGGCAATCGACACCAACCAGTTCGTGAGCAGATAGCCGATCGGCGAGATCAGCACCGCACAGACAGCCAGCAGCACCCAGTTCGCACCGTCGGCCTTGCCGGTCACCCGGTCAGCCGGTTCGTCAAAGAACATCACCTTCACGAACTTGAGGTAATAGAACGCGCCGATCACACTCGCTGCCATGCCGAGCACGGCGAGTGCGAGCAGGTTTGCCTCGACCGCCGACCAGAACACCACCAGCTTGCCCCAGAAGCCCATCAGCGGCGGGATACCGGCTAGGCTGAACATGATCAGCAGCAGGCACCAGGCCAGCGCCGGACGGGTCGTGGACAGGCCCGAAATATCGGCGAAGGTTTCCAGCTGGTTGCCCTCGCTATCGCGCAGCATCAGCAGCGCGGAGAAGCTGCCGACGGTCATCACCACGTAAATCGCGAGGTAAACGAGCATGGCGGCAAGGCCTGCCTGGGTGGCGGCGGCAAGGCCGATCAGCAGGAAGCCGACGTTGTTGATCGACGAATAGGCGAGCAGACGCTTGAGGTTCTTCTGTCCGATCGCGCCCAGCGCACCGACCACGATCGAGGCGATCGCGGCGAAGATCACCACCTGACGCCAGGCGTCTGCCTGCGCGCCGAAGGCCTCGACCGCCACGCGGCCAAGCAGCACCACCGCCGCCACCTTGGGCGCGCTGGCGAAGAACATCGTCACCGGCGTGGGCGAGCCTTCGTAGACGTCGGGGGTCCACATGTGGAACGGCACTGCGCTGATCTTGAAGGCGAGACCCGCCAGCACGAAAATCAGCCCGAACAGCATGCCGGTGCTCATCGGGCCCGCAGCAGCTGCCGCCTGAATACCAGCAAAGCTGGTGCCGCCGGTAAAGCCATAGGTCAGGCTCATGCCGAACAGCAGGATGCCCGATGCCAGCGCGCCCAGCACGAAGTACTTGAGGCCAGCCTCGGCCGACTTTTCGTTCGAGCGCAGGAAGCTTGCCAGCACGTAGGAAGCCAGCGAGTTCAGCTCGAGGCCGATGTACAGCGTCAGCAGATCGGTCGCCGAGACCATGATGCTCATGCCGAGGGCAGCGAACAGGATCAGCACCGGATATTCGGCGCGCATCTCACCAAGCCGCTCGAAATAGCGCGGGGCCACGATCAGGGCCGCGCCGCTGGCGGCATAGATCATCAGCTTGGCCATGCCGCCATAGGCGTCGGCGCTGAACTGGCCGAAGAAGGCGACGGTGGCAGGGCCCGAGGCCCCGGCGCAGACGCCCGGTGCCGTCAGCGCGAAGGCCGCGCCAAGCGCCACGCAGCAGGCGATCGAGATGGCACTGGAAAGCCGGTCACCACCCCAGGCGGCGAACAGCAGCATAACCAGGCCCGACAGCGACAGGATCAGTTCGGGCAGGACGAGGCCGAGCGAGTACGAGAGTTCCATCAGTGGGCCTCCCCTTCAGCATGGGCTTCTTCGGCGGGCGTACCCTTCCCCATTTCGAAGTGCGCATCGCCCTGCGGCGCTGCGCTTGCCAGGCGGGCATCAAGCACGGCGATATCCTGCCGCATCGGGGCCAGGAAGCTCTCCGGATAGACGCCCATCCACAAGGTCGCGAGCACGATTGGCACCAGCAGCAAATATTCGCGGATCGAAATGTCGGGCATGGCAGCGGCGTCTTCGTTGACCTGCGGCCCAAAGGCGACGCGGCGATAGAGGTAAAGCATATAGGCAGCGCCCAGAATGATGCCGGTGGTGCACACGAAGGCGGCCCAGCTCGAAGCCTGGTAAACGCCCGCGAGGCTCAGGAACTCGGCGACGAAGCCGCTGGTACCCGGCAGGCCGATGCTGGCCATAGTGAAGAACAGGAAGATCGTCGCATAGGCCGGCATATTGATCGCAATGCCGCCATAGCGCGAAATTTCGCGGGTATGCAGCCGATCGTAGATCACGCCCACGCACAGGAACAGCGCGGCGGACACGAGGCCGTGGCTCAGCATCATGACCATGGCGCCCTCAAGCCCCTGGACGTTGAAGGCGAACAGGCCCGCCGTCACGATGCCCATATGCGCGACCGAGGAATAGGCGATCAGCTTCTTCATGTCGTGCTGGACCAGCGCGATCAGGCTGGTGACGACCACCGCGATCATCGACAGCGCGAAGATCAGCCACATGAACTGCGCCGAAGCATCGGGGAACATCGGCAGGCTGAAACGGATCATGCCGTAGCCGCCGAGCTTCAGGAGCACGCCCGCCAGGATCACCGAACCGGCCGTGGGGGCCTGCACGTGCGCATCCGGCAGCCAGGTGTGGACCGGCCACATCGGCATCTTCACCGCGAAGCTGGCGAAGAAGGCGAGCCAGAGCCAGGTCTGCGCCTCAGGCGGGAAGTCGTAAACCATCAGCGCGGGAACGCTGGTGGTGCCAGACTCGATCACCATCCACAGGATGGCGATCAGCATCACCACCGAGCCGAGCAGCGTATAAAGGAAGAACTTGTATGAAGCGTAGATGCGGTTGTCACCGCCCCAGATGCCGATGATCAGATACATCGGGATCAGGCCAGCTTCGAAGAAGATGTAGAACAGCAGGATGTCCTGCGCCGCGAAGACGCCGATCATCAGCACTTCCATCAGCAGGAAGGCGGCCATGTATTCGCCCACGCGCTTGGTGATCGAGGTCCAGCTGGCCCCGATGCAGACCGGCATCAGGAACACGCTGAGCATGATCAGCATCAACGCAATGCCGTCGATGCCGAGCGCATAGTCAAACCCTGCGAACAGCGCGGCGCGTTCGGTGAACTGCCACTGGGCGCCGCCCACGTCGAAGTTCATCCACAGCACGATTCCCAGTACGAGGTCGACCAGCGTCGCGATCAGCGCGATCATGCGCGCCGTCTTGGCCTCGGAGAACAGGCAGGCGATGGCACCGACGAGCGGCACCAGCAGCATGGCGGAAAGGATCGGAAAGCCCCCCATCAGAACAACACCCAGGTGATGGCGGCAACAAGGCCGAGCAGCATGACCAGCGCGTAGCTGGTGAGATAGCCCGATTGCACCCGGGCAGCGAGACCCGAGCCGCGCATGACAAGCCATGCCGCGCCATCGGGGCCGAAGCGATTGATCGTACCCTCATCGCCAGCCTTCCAGAACAGGCGGCCGAGCCAGAAGGCGGGCTTCACGAACACATAGTCGTAAAGCTCGTCGAACATCCACTTGCGGTAAATGAAGCGGTAGATCGGGCCGAGCTGCTGTGCGGCAGCCGCTGGCATCGAAGGCTTACGAATATAGCCATACCAGGCCACGACGAAGCCGATCACCATGGCGATGCTCGCCGACATCTTCACCCACATGGGCACCTCATGCATGGAATGAATCAGGTGCTCATTGAAGGCGATGGCGCCGTTCCAGAAGCTCTCGTCCTCGATGAACGAATGCGTGAACACTGCGCCCGCAAGCACCGCACCGACCGACAGCACGCACAGCGGAATGAGCATCGGGATCGGGCTCTCATGCGGGTGATAGCCACCGGTGGTGTCTTCGCCCGCCTGTTCCGGCGTCTTGTGGACGGTGTGCTGGATGTGCTCGCTCTCGATCCAGCGCGGCTTGCCCCAGAAGGTGAGGAACAGCAGACGCCACGAGTAGAAGCTCGTCAGCAGCGCGGCCACGGTGCCGAGCCAGAAGGCAGCATTGCCCGCCGAAGTGCCCGAAGCGAAGGCCGCTTCGAGGATCGCGTCCTTCGAGTAGAAGCCCGCAAAGCCGGCCACCCCAACGATACCAACGCCGGTAATCGCGAGCGTGCCCGCAAGCATGGCGTAGAAGGTGATCGGGATCTGCTTACGAAGGCCGCCGTAATAGCGCATGTCCTGCTCGTGGTGCATGGCGTTGATGACCGAGCCAGCCCCGAGGAACAGCAGCGCCTTGAAGAAGGCGTGCGTGAACAGGTGGAACATCGCCGCGCCATAGGCGCCGACACCGGCAGCAAAGAACATGTAGCCGAGCTGCGAGCAGGTCGAGTAGGCGATCACGCGCTTGATGTCCCACTGCGTGGTGCCGATGGTAGCGGCGAAGAAGCAGGTTGCGCCGCCCACGATGGTCACCACGGTGAGCGCGGCGGGAGCCGCCTCGAACATCGGCGACAAGCGGCAGACCATGAACACGCCCGCCGTCACCATGGTGGCGGCGTGGATCAGCGCGGAGACCGGGGTCGGGCCTTCCATCGCGTCGGGCAGCCAGGTGTGCAGGCCAAGCTGCGCCGACTTACCCATCGCACCGACGAACAGCAGCAGGCACAGGATCGTCATCGTATCCCAGCGCATGCCGAGGAAGGTGATCGTGCTGCCCGCCATGCCCGGCGCAGCATCGAGGATCTCGGGGATCGAGGTGGTCTGGAACACCAGGAAAGTGCCGAAGATGCCGAGCATGAAGCCAAGGTCACCCACGCGGTTGACTACGAAGGCCTTGATCGCAGCAGCTCCGGCGCTGGGCTTCTTGAACCAGAAGCCGATCAGCAGGTACGACGCGAGACCCACGCCTTCCCAACCGAAGAACATCTGCACCAGGTTGTTCGCGGTCACCAGCATCAGCATCGCGAAGGTGAACAGCGAGAGATAGGCGAAGAAGCGCGGCTGGTCCGGATCGTCGGACATGTAGCCCCAGCTATAAAGGTGCACGAGCGCAGACACGCTCGTGACGACCACCAGCATGATCGCGGTCAGCGTATCGACACGCAGCACCCAGTCGAAGGTCATCGTGCCCGACTGCACCCACTTGAGCACGGGCACCACGGTCGCCGGGACGTCACCGCCGAGGAATTGGAGGAAGATCGGCCAGCTGAACCCGCAGGCGATGAACAGTGCGCCGGTGGTGATCACCTTGGCCGGCACATTGCCCAGCTTGCGGTTGCCCAGCCCGGCGACGATCGCCGCCAGCAAGGGCGCAAACACAATTATCAGGATGGAGGTCTGCAAAGGTCTATCCCTTCATCCGGTTGACATCGTCCACCGCGATCGTGCCGCGCGAACGGAAGTAGATAACGAGAATGGCAAGGCCGATGGCCGCTTCGCCCGCCGCAACGGTGAGCACGAACATGGCGAATATCTGCCCGGTCAGGTCGCCCAGGAAGGCGCTGAAGGCCACCAGGTTGATGTTCACCGAAAGCAGGATCAGCTCGATCGCCATCAGGATGACGATGATGTTCTTGCGGTTGAGGAAGATCCCCAGGACGCCAAGCACGAACAGGATCGAGCTGACGACGATATAGTGTTCGATGCCGATCATAGCTCGACCCCCTGCCCGACACCGGGCTGCTTGAGTTCGGTCGCCTCGTCAGGACGGCGTGCGTTCTGCTTGGCGATGTTCTGGTGGCCACGCGGGCTGCGCTGTTCGCGGTGGGTCAGCACGATGGCGCCGATCATGGCGACCAGCAGGATGATGCCCGCACTCTCGAACAGGAACAGATAGCGCCCGTAAAGCAGCTCGCCGATCTGGGCGATGTTGGTCTCACCCAGCAGCACCTCTCCCGAAGGCGTGCCGAGCTCGATGATCCCGGCGCGATAGGCCCCAAGGCCGAGCACCAGTTCGCACACCAGCACCAAGGCGATCACCACGCCCAGCGGCGCGTTCTTCATGAACCCGGCGCGCAGTTCGGCGAAGTCGATGTTGAGCATCATCACGACGAACATGAACAACACCGCGACCGCGCCGACGTAAACGATCACCAGCAGCATGGCGATGAATTCGGCGCCCAGCAGCACCATCAGGCCCGCCGCGTTGAAGAACGCGAGGATCAGCCACAACACCGAATGAACCGGGTTGCGGGAGAATATGGTCATCGCTCCGCTGGCGATCACCAGCGCGGCGAACAGGTAAAAGGCGATGATCTGTAGCATAGAGCCCCGTCAGTCTGGTCGCGCGGTTAGCGGTAGGGCGCGTCGGCTTCAAGGTTCGCGGCGATGGCCCGCTCCCACTTGTCCCCGTTCGCCAGCAATTTTGCCTTGTCGTAAAGCAGTTCTTCGCGCGTTTCGGTCGCGTATTCGAAGTTCGGCCCTTCGACAATCGCATCCACCGGGCAGGCTTCCTGACAGAAACCGCAGTAGATGCACTTGGTCATGTCGATGTCGTAGCGCGTGGTGCGGCGACTGCCGTCGTCACGCGGTTCGGCCTCGATGGTGATGGCCTGCGCCGGGCAGGTCGCCTCGCACAGCTTGCAGGCGATGCACCGCTCCTCGCCGTTGGGATAACGGCGCAGCGCATGCTCACCGCGAAAACGCGGGCTGAGCGGGTTCTTCTCGAAGGGATAGTTGATCGTCACCTTCGGTTTGAAGAAATATTTGAGCGTCAGCATGTGGGCCTTCAGGAATTCCCACAGGGTGAAGCTCTTGATGAGTTGTGCGGCGGTCATGCTGCCACTCCGTAACGCGTAAACATCAGCCAGCCCGAGATGGCGACCACGAAGAACAGGCTCAGCGGCAGGAACACTTTCCAGCCCAGCCGCATCAGCTGGTCATACCGGTAGCGCGGCACGGTCGCCATCACCCAGCTGAACATGAAGAAGAAGAAGAACGTCTTCAGCAGGAACCAGATGATACCGGGCACCAGATAGAGCACCGGAATATCGAGCGGCGGCAGCCAGCCACCCCAGAACAGCAGCGTGTTCAGCGAACACATCAGCAGGATGTTGGCATATTCACCGAGCCAGAACAGCGCGAAGCTCATCGAGGAATATTCGGTCTGGTAGCCAGCCACCAGCTCGGACTCGGCCTCGGTAAGGTCGAACGGCACGCGCTGGGTTTCGGCCAGCGCCGAGATGAAGAACATCACCCAGATCGGGAACAGCAGCAGGTTGAACCAGTAGCCGTTGATAATCCCGAGACCATGGCCCTTCTGCGCCTCGACAATGGCAGAAAGGTTGAACGACCCGGCATAGAGCACCACGCAGACGAGAATGAAGCCGATCGAGACTTCATAGGAAATCATCTGCGCCGAGGCGCGCATGGCGGAGAAGAACGGATATTTCGAGTTGGAAGCCCAGCCGCTCATCACCACGCCGTAAACCGACAGCGAGCTGATCGCGAGGATGTAGAGCAGGCCCACGTTGATATCGGCCAGCACCACGCCCGCGTCGAACGGGATCACCGCCCAGGCCGCCAGCGCCACCGAGAAGGTGACGATCGGCGCGATCAGGAAGATGCCCTTGTTCGCCGCCGAAGGCAGGATGGTTTCCTGCAGCATAACCTTGAGGCCGTCGGCGAAGCTTTGCAGCAGGCCGAAGGGGCCAACCACGTTCGGACCGCGGCGCAGGTTGATCGCGGCCCAGACCTTGCGGTCGACATAAATGATCATGGCCACAGCCAGCATCAGCGGCAGCGCAATCAGCAGCGAACCGATAATGGCGGAGACGATCATCGCCCAGCCTGCGTCCATGCCCCATTCGATGAAAGTTGCGGTCATTCCGCGGCCTCCTTCAGGGCATCGCCCAGCAGCAGTTCATTCGAGCACTGCTGCATCACCGCGCTGGCGCGGGCGATCGGGTTGGTGAGGTAGAAATCCTTGATCGGGCTCGGGATCGAACCCGTGGGCGACATATTGCCCGCCACCGACTTGGCCAGCGCGCCATAGTCGGCCAGCCCTTCGCTGCCCAGCGCAGGCACCTCGGCGATCATCCCCGCGCGCAGCTGGTCGAAGTTGTCGAACCCGACCGTAACGCCCAGAGCGTCGGCCAGAGCGCGCAGGATCGTCCAGTCCTCGCGTGCGTCACCCGGTGCGAAGACCGCCTTGTCAGCCATCTGCACGCGGCCTTCGGTGTTCACGTAGGTCCCGGCTTTCTCGGAGAAGGCCGAGGCAGGCAGGATGATGTCGGCCGCATGCGCGCCCTTGTCGCCGTGGTGGCCGATATAGACCTTGAGGCTCTCAGGGAACATGCCGAAGTCGACCTCGTCCGCGCCCAATGCCACCAGCACCCTGGGCTTGGCCGCGACCAGATCGGCGATGCCGCTCTTCTGCGCAAAGCCAAGCATCACCGCGCCCATCCGCGCCGCCGCAATGTGCAGCGCGTTAAAGCCGTTCCAGCCATCTTTCACGCAGCCCAGCTCATGCGCGAGGCTGAGCGCCTTGGCATGCGCACCGGCGGCAAAACCGCCCGCACCGAGGATCACGGCGGGACGTTCGGCGGCCTTGAAGGCCTCGGTCAGTTCGGTGGGCAGGTTGCCCAGCACCGAAGCGTCGCCGCCGAGGAAGGTTGCCGGATAGGTCGGTTCCCATTCAGGCCCGACCACGAAGACCTTGGCGCCCTTCTTGGCCGCCTTGCGCAACCGCACGTTCACAAGCGGCGCTTCCCAGCGCAGGTTCGCGCCGATGATCAGCACCGCGTCGGCACTCTCGATGCCGACCAGCGTCGAGTTGAAGTTGATCGCTGCGAGGTTGCTGCAATCGTAGTCCATGCCGGTCTGGCGGCTCTCGATCAGCTCCGAGCCCGACGCCTTGAGCAGCGCCTTGGCCGCGAACATCGTCTCGCAATCGAGCAGGTCGCCCGCGACCGCAGCAATCGAAGCGCCCGGCTTGACGGCGGCGATGGCGTCGAAGGCCTCCGCCCAGCTCGCCTGCGCCAGCTTGCCGTCCTTGCGGACCCAAACCTTGTCGAGGCGGCGGCGGGTCAGGCCATCGACCTGATAGCGCGCCTTGTCGCTGATCCACTCCTCGTTGACGTCGTCGTTCACCCGCGGCAGCGCGCGCAGCACTTCGCGGCCACGGCTGTCGAGGCGAATGTTGGCGCCAATCGCATCCGACACGTCGATGGAGAGCGTCTTCTTCAGCTCCCACGGACGCGCTTCAAAGGCATAGGGAGCGCTGGTGAGCGCGCCGACCGGGCACAGGTCGATCACATTGGCGCTCATCTCGTGCTTGGCAGCCTGCTCGAGATAGGTGGTGATCTGCATGTCCTCGCCGCGATAGAGCGCGCCGATTTCGTCCACGCCCGCAATCTCTTCCGAGAAGCGCACGCAGCGGGTGCAGTGGATGCAGCGCGTCATCGTGGTCTTGATGAGCGGCCCCATGTTCTTGGAGGTCACCGCGCGCTTGTTCTCGTGATAGCGCGAACCGCCACGGCCATAGGCGACCGACTGGTCCTGCAGGTCGCACTCGCCGCCCTGGTCGCAGATCGGGCAATCGAGCGGATGGTTGATGAGGAGGAACTCCATCACCCCTTCGCGCGCCTTCTTGACCATCTCGCTGTCGGTGCGGATTTCCTGCCCCTCGGTGGCGGGCAGCGCGCACGACGCCTGCGGCTTGGGCGGCCCCGGCTTCACCTCGACGAGGCACATGCGGCAGTTGCCGGCGATGGAAAGGCGTTCGTGATAGCAGAAACGCGGGATTTCCTTGCCCGCCAGCTCGCACGCCTGGAGCACGGTGGCGCCAGCGGGAACCTCGATTTCCTGTCCGTCTACGGTGACTTTAGGCATTAGTCTGTACTCTCGGAAGAAATGTCATCGGCGGGCACCAGATTGCCCGATATGTGCCAAAGGCCCTCGCCCACCCACTGACGCATAGCATCGCGGTCGATCTCCAGTTCCTGCCCTTCGGGCAGACAAACGCTCATGGCCGGGACCAAAGACTGGATCACTTCAAGCTCCTCATCACTCCGAGGGGCGGTGCGGAAGAAGAAGTCAGCGCCATAGGGATCCTGCGCAACTACGCAATCGGCAAAGGCAAGTGCCGCGATGACTTCCGGCCGGTCGGCCGAAATCGGCAAGTTACGTTCACCGACTGAAAGGCCAGGCTGAATCCATGTTGGACCGTCATCAAATCGGTCAAAATAGGCTGCCTGCAAATACCACCGACGCATGTTGGCAGCATCGAACCTGAGCATGACCGAGTTGTTGGCGTTCTGCGCTACACGCGAAAGGCATGTTTCGATCGGGTAGATTTTTGCGACATCGCCCTGCTCAATTCCGATTTCGGAAAAATCGGTAAAGCCGAAGTCGGTACGAGCAAGGAAGTCCAAACCCATCTCGTTCGAACGACTCCAAATACAGCGCGCCATCTGGTCGATCATCGAGTTGCTGCGTGCCCGCTGAACGTCGGTTAGGGGACGGGACTGCCAAACGTTCCGGGGCTCGGTCGGCAACGGGGTAGACCGCCTGATACGCGAGTTGAGAGGTGTGTAGTCGTTGTTATTGCTTTGTGCCTGCGCTGCATGGCCGCCGTCGACCGCTGGCTCGAAAGCCAACAGCAGGGCAGCGCAAAGCGTCAAGGCAAATGCGCGGATCACTCAGCTGCCTCTTGCATAGCGCCCGCACGCTCGTTGATGCGGCGCTCGATTTCGGGGCGGAAGTGGCGGATCAGGCCCTGAATCGGCCAGGCGGCAGCATCGCCCAGCGCGCAGATCGTGTGGCCTTCCACCTGCTTGGTGACCTGCTGCAGCATGTCGATCTCTTCGATTGCGGCATCGCCGGACTCAAGCCGCTTCATCACGCGCCACATCCACCCGGTGCCCTCGCGGCAAGGGGTACACTGGCCGCAGCTCTCATGCTTGTAGAAGTAGCTGATGCGGCTGATCGCGCGCACCACGTCGGTGCTCTTGTCCATCACGATCACGCCTGCGGTGCCAAGACCCGAACCCAGCTCCTTCAGTCCGTCGAAGTCCATGAAGGCATTGCGGATCTGCTCGCCCGGCACCAGCGGCACCGATGACCCGCCGGGGATCACCGCCAGCAGGTTGTCCCACCCGCCGCGAATGCCGCCGCAATGCTTCTCGATCAGTTCCTCGAAGGTGATGCCCATCGCCTCTTCGACGACGCAGGGCTTGTTCACATGGCCCGAGATCTGGAACAGCTTGGTGCCCTTGTTGTTCTCGCGCCCGAAGGAGGAGAACCACGCAGCCCCGCGCCGCAGGATCGTCGGCACAACGGCGATCGATTCCACGTTGTTGACCGTGGTCGGGCAGCCATAGAGGCCCGCACCGGCCGGGAACGGCGGCTTGAGGCGCGGCTGGCCCTTCTTGCCTTCG
>CENV01036412.1_pt1 | contig 67673 bp, 54 predicted proteins | sample 530231 | NCBI WGS metagenome assembly CENV01 (sample SAMEA2619815, study PRJEB7988) | marine metagenome | biome: marine biome (ENVO:00000447); feature: surface water layer (ENVO:00002042); material: "saline water (ENVO:00002010), including plankton (ENVO:xxxxxxxx)" | depth 5 m
AGACAACATAGTGCCTCACAATAATTAGCTATCAAAATAGCTAAGTGGCGACCGTTAAAGCGGCGCACTGGAGAGGACTGCTATCTTGATCGAGCCGAAGGCCGATGCCGCACTTGCTGAACTTCCCGGCTACCTCCTGCGTCGCGCGGCAAGCGTGATGATGGCCGAGTTCGCCAGCAGGCTGGCGCCGCTCAACCTGCGAATATCCGAGCTAACGGTTCTGTTTGTGGCCGGCACAGGCGTAAACCTGACCTCTAGCGATATCGGCCAGGCGGCCGACATCAAGCGGGCCAATATGCCCAAACTGATCGATCAGCTGGAACAACAGGGGCTGATCCGGCGCGAGCCACTCGATGGCCGCCGCATCGCGATCATCGTGACAGACAAAGGTGCCGCCTGCCTGAGCGAGGCCCGCAAGGTGATCGATGAGTTCGAAGCCGACCTGCTCGAAACGATCCCGGCAAAGCATCGTGCGCACCTCGTTCCAGCGCTTGACGCCCTGCGCAACTATCGCAGCAACTAACGCGTCAGCGTCTGGGAGAAGGCCCGGCGTATGGCTCGGTCTGCGCCCCGCTCGCCAGCCACTCAGCGAGCGCCTGAAGCTCTTCGTCTGACAATTCGGTGGGCGTGAATGGCGGCATCGCGCCAATGCCGCGCCGCACGACCAGCGTGGTGAGTGCAGGCGGCAGGCTATCGCGCTGGCGCAATTCGGCCTGACCTTCGGGCACCCGCCGTGCCAACACGCGCGTGCCCCAACCGCCAGCCTCGTGGCAATAGGCGCAGCGGGACGCAAACACCTCTTGCGGGCTGCGCACCTCGCGCTCCGACGAGCGCACGGCGGCAGGTGCGGCCATCGCCAACGGGATGACCAGAGCTGCCACCAAGCTGACCGCCGAACGCCTCATCGATCCGCTCCGTCGCGTTTGTCCCAGCTGCCGATGCCCTGCTTGCCCGGCGCGAGAATACCGTTGGGATCAAGCGCTGCCTTGATCCGGTCATTGAAGCGCGGCAGCGCGTGATCGCCCCAGGCGTGCATGGCTGCCGCATCGTCCATGAACCTCAGGTGCGTGCGATAGAGCCCCACGCCGATTGCCTGCATATCCTTGCACAACTGGCGAAACAGCGCGCGACACCGGGCCGTCTCCTCGGCATCGGTACGGGTGAAATACATGTCGGCCACGAACACCAGGGCGCGGCTCGAAATGCCGAACATGCCAACCCAAGGGTCCTTGCCATATTCGAGGAAGCGCTGCTCGATGATCTCGTAAACCTGTTCGGCGCGGTCCCCCAGCGGGGCCACGATCGGGCCGAGATCACTGTGCCCGCCGGGACTTCCGCCCCAGTCGACCGCGCCAAGCGGAGCCAGGCTGACCTCCTGCCGCATCCACGCCTGCTGCGGCTCGCCCTGCTGCCACCGGCGCACCTCTATGGTCGCACCGGGCACCCCCTCGGCGAAGGCGCGGCGGATCTTTTCGAGCCGGAGGTCGAGGCCAGCCGGACTGTCGAACAGGTTGAAGATCACGCTCCACCAGCCGTTGCCACGCTCGTCGAGCAATTCCTCCATCCGCGCCTGGGGGATCGCGCCCGGCCCGTCCCACACCTCGGACCGGACACGGCCGCCGGTGATCTGCCGCCAACCGTTGGCGATGGTATAGGGCGCGTTGATCGTATCGGTCATGCGCAAGGGTCGCAGGGTATCGACCAGCGCGCGGAAATCGTCCTTGCGGGGCACGCGGATCGACACCCCGGCCATACCTTCCGGCTCGGGCATCAGCCACAGGCCCATCTTGGTGACGATGGCGAAGTTCGACTGCGTGAACATGCCATCCAGCGCGGGGCCGAAGGGCCAGCGATAGGCCTGCCATTCGCGCGTACCTTCAAGCGCACCCAGCCCGGTGCGCACCAAGGTGCCATCGGCCAGCAGCACTTCCATGCCGCATATCTGCTCGGCATGCTGGCCATAGGGCGTGTAGCCGACCCCGTGTTCGAGCGCGTTGCCGATCACGCTGCCCCAGCTATGCGCCGGGCCGGACATCCACAGCCCCGACCCGCGCCGGTCCAGCTCGGCCTTGAAGTCGAAGAAGCTCACACCCGGCTCGACCACGGCAGTGCCCATCTGCTCGTCGATTTCGATAATCCGGTTCATCCGCTTGAGATCGAGGATCACCGTGCCGCGCATTTCCGGCGCAGCGGTGCCATAGGCGAAGTTCTTGCCCATCGAGACCGGCCACAGCGGCACCTTGTAGTGGTTGGCGATGGCAAGAATCTTCTGGCAGTCTTCCACGTCAGTAGGGGCCAGCGCGGCGGCACTGGCATGGTCCTGCTGATCGCCAATGTCGAACGGATCGAGATAGCTCGCCCGGTCGGCGTCGGAGGTGAACACCCATTGCGCGCCGATCGCCGCACGAAAGGCGTCGAGCGCCTCGTCGAAGCTCTCCTGCGTCAGTCCGGGGGGCAGCACTTGTGTGGGCATAGGGCTTGGTCCTCGTGCGCGATCAGGAGAATTCGGGATGCCAGCCGGGCACGGCAGAGCGGACCCGACGGCCCGGAGCTGCGGCAGAGACGGCCCCGCGGGCAAGAAACCGCAAGCCCCAGACCTCGCCCACACCCGGCTCGCTCGGGATGATCCAGGCCCCCGCGGGAACGCTCTTTATCGCGGCCATGGCGGGAAGACCGGCTATCGCAGCCAGAAACAGGCGGCGGTTCACGCTCATGCGATGGCCCAGTGGCGCAGGGCACCGTCGTTCACTCCGGGCAATTGCCTGTCGTGCAGCACTTGCGAACGGCCGTGATCCTTGGCGAAGGTTTCGCAGATAAAGCGGTCGGACCACAAGGTTGCCCCGGCAAGAGCCCCACCTTGAGCGAGCAGGTGCGGGATATGTCCGTGCCAGGCAAGGCCGAGATCGTGCTCGCGCGGATCGAGGACCGCCACGCCCTGCCCTTGCCATTCCTCTGCCAACTGGATGGAGGTGGCAAAGCGCGCATCATAAATGAACAGGGCAGGTCTGATGCCTTGTGCACGCAAGGCCGCGGGCATCGCCCCCAGCGCGGCCATAGCCATGCTGCCCTTGATGAGCGTGCGGCGGTCACTGCGGATCATGAGCGCTTCTCCAAATAGGCGGCAATTGCGGCCAGATCGGCATCGCTGAGTTCAGCCTCGCGGATCTGCGGCATGGAGCCGAGACCGCGGCGGACCACCAGCGTAACGAGAGCGGCAGGCAGCAGCTCGCGCTTCTCCAGTTCGGCCTGCCCCTCGGGCACGCGGCGCGCCAGAACGCGGGTGCCGAAGCCGCCTTCGAGATGGCACCCGCCGCACCGCTCGACAAACAGCTCCTGCCCCGCCGGAGTTGCTGCCGGCTCAGCTGCATGAGCCAGCGACAAGGCCCCGACGAGCCCCAGCACGGGCAGCAAACGAATTGCCAGCGGCCTCATGTCTGCGCCTCCCGATAACGCCGCGGCCAGATCCCCATCTTGCCCGGCGCGATAATGCCATGCGGATCGACCGCGTCCTTCACCGTCTCGTTCCAACGTCGCAAGGCGCCATTGTTGTAGTCATAGCTGCGGGCAATCTGGTCGTAATACAGCGTGTGGGTGCGATATTCGCCCCAGCCGCGTGCGGCGGCGGTCTCGATCAAGTTGCTGAACAGACGGTTGGCCCGCGCCATCATCTCCTCGTCATTGCGGTTGAACACAATCATGGAGATGTGATTGAGATAGCGCTGCCCGGCGGTGAAGCCGCCATAGTAATCGAAGCCCGCGTCCTCATACATGGCGCGGATTGTCGTATACTGCTCCCAGGCTTCGGCCCCGGTGAACGGCGATACCGGCGAAAAGCTAAGGTGCCCGCCCGGTCCGCCGAGCCAGTCGACCACCCCCAGCGCGGCCAACGTCGGCGTGGGCGAACCCGATCCACGCAACGGCTCACCCCGGTTCCATTCGCTGACTTCGAACTCATACGGCAGATGGGCAAAGGCGGATTTCACCTTCTCGGCATTGATCTGGTTTATCGCCTTGTCGCCGAACAGGCGGATAGAGAAGGTCCAGTGCCCCACCCCGCTCTTCACCCGCGCCTGTTCGAGCACATCGGCCGGGATCGGGCCGCTGCCCTGATAATACTCGCTGCGCGGCGCGCGCACGGCGAGGTTGCGGATGATGTTGCCGAAGCTCGGGTTGGCCTGCACCGTGCCGTCGAGCTTCAGGGGCCGCAGCGCCTCGACCCCCAGCGGCAGGTCTTCGGGCCGGTCGAACGACATCGCGAGGTTCAGCGTATGCTCGGGCTCAGGCATCAGCCACAGGCCCATCTTGGTCGCGACACCGAAATTCGACTGCATAAAAGCCGCATCCCATGAGGGGCCGAAGCCGTAGGGGAACAGCTGCCAGGTCTTCGCGCCTTCCAGCGCCCCCATGCCCGTGCGCAGCAGTTCGCCGGTGCCGGTCACGATCTCCAGCCCGCACACCTTCGAAGCGTGCTCGCCATAGGGCGTGTAGCCCACCCCGCGTTCAAGCGCATTGCCCATCACGCTGCCCCAGGTATGGGCCGGAGCCGACATCCATAGCGGAATGTCGTTATCAACCAGATAGTTGTAGAGATCGTCAAACCCGACGCCGGGCTCCACCACGGCATAGCCCATCTCGACATTCACCTCGAGGATGCGGTTCATCCGCACCAGATCGAGCATCACCACATCGCTGATATGCGGTGCCGCGCCGCCATAGCCGAAGTTCTTGCCGCGACTGATTGGCCACAAGGCCACGCCCAGCTCCCCCGCGACGCGCACGATGGCCTGGACTTCCTCGACATTGGCCGGGGCGACTGCGCCGCGCGGCGCATAAGACATGGGATCGCGCGGAGCCATTGCATCCTTGTAGCCCTGGCGTGCTTCCTCATCGCGCCACACATATTGCGCGCCGACAATGGCTTCGAACCGCGCGAGGGCCTGTTCCAGCCGGGCAGGATCGAGTGTAATCATGCGCCGCGCTCCCATGAGGGCACCCAGTTGCCGTGGACCTGCTGCGGTGCCCGGAACGGCAAGCGCACCCGCGCCACCGGCCCGGCGGCGAGATTAGCCGTGTCGCCGATCACCAGCTCGCTCTTCATCGTCTCGTAATTGGTGCCGAGCGCCATCACCCAGCCATCGGCCTCGGGCGCATCGGGGCTGCGCGGGGCAAAGGCGATCTCCTGCAGGCCGAATTCCGGCCCCGCGAACATGGCCTCGACCGCGCCGGTGGCGAAATCAAACCTGCCGAACGAGTTGGTCGGGCGGCGCCCGCCCATGTCGCCCGAGAATGGCTTGCTGTCGTCAGCAAAGCTCAGCAGCCCGTGACGGAACGGGTGGCCCATGAAGCGGTCATCGATCCGGCTCAGCGCGCCGGGCTTGTCCTGCCACAGCCGTTCCTCGCGCCAGCCGCTGGCGCTGGCATTCATGTCGATCACGTAGCGGCGGATCGTGGTGCGCGCGGCTGCCGGATCGAACGGCTTGCCGTCGACATCGGGAAAGAAGGGAAAGGGATTGCCGTCCGACACCGCCGCATCGAGCGTGATCACCCCGCCCTCGTCGGAGGCAGCGAAGGTGTGGACCATGGCCATGGCCGGGCCATCAAACCAGCGGATTTCGGAGACCTCGCCGTGCCGCGGAAGCACGCCGATATGGCTCGGCATCGCGGTGTCCCAACCCCAGTGCACCTTGCCCTGACGCAACCGCTCCATGCTGGAGACCATGCCATAGACGGGGATCAGGATGTAGTTCTGCGAGATGGCAATATCGTGCACCATCGACAGATAGGGCGCGGTGAGCTTGCGCTCGCTCGTCACCTTGCCGCTCGCATCGATGGTGTAAAGCCAGATGGCATTGGTCGCCAGCCCCTCGGCCTCGTAGCCGTAGGTGATCATCTCTCCGGTGCGGCCATCAACCTTTGGGTGGGCGGTGAAGGTAGGCGCCTTGTAGTCGCCGCTGAAGTCGAAGAAGCCCTTCGTCTCCAGCGTATCGGGGTCGATCTCCATCGGCGGCGCATCTTCCTTCAGCGCCAGCAGCCGACCGGCAAAGAAGATCACATTGGTGTTCGAGACCGTATCGGCCTTGTTGTACTCCCCCTGCACCTCCGGTTCGTGGGTGAAGGGATTGCGGTAGTATCCGAACAGCTGGCGCCGTGCCGCCTTGTTGGCGAGATAGCGCGGTGTTTCCACGAAGCGCGCGGCATAGTCGCACGAGCCATCGGCAATGCGAAAGGCGGTAATCATACCATCGGCAGCGAAGGGTGCATCGTCTGGGTACTTGGGCGGATAGAACCACTCTGCACAGGCGCGATAGAAGGTGCCGTTCAACCCAGCAGGGATGGTTCCGACAACCTCGCAGTCATATAGGCTGGCATCGAACCGGGCGGGTTCAAAGTCGCCCTGCAAGGCCGGATGGTCGGCATAGGATATGGTCATGCTATCAGTTTCGGGTTGCCCCGCCCCTCGTTCCCAATCTGCCCGCGCCATGGCGTCTGCGCACCAACCGCGACGGGCATGCTGAACCATAGTATTTATTTTGGATAATTATTTTTGTAAAGCAAATTGGCCTGCCGGATGGCTGACAGGCGAACGATAATGGAGCTTCCGATGGAATTCGGACCGACGCGCGAACACCTTGCCTTTCAGGTCCATCTGACCTGGCGGGCGGCCCGCAAAGCGCTGCTGACCGAGCTAGAAAAGGGCGAGGACAATGTCGCGCCGGGGTCCTACTCGATCCCGATGCTGATTGGCCTCAACCCCGGCATTTCGCCCATGCAACTGGCAAGCGCGCTCAGCCTCGATGCATCGAAGGTCGCGCTGTTTCTGCGCGATCTGGTCGGCAAAGGGCTGGTCGAACGAACGCGTTCGCAAACCGATGGCCGAGTGGTCGAACTGCGCCTGACACCTGCGGGCGAAGCCTTCGCCAAGGAGGCGAGCGCAGCGAGCGAGAAACTGGAGGCACCGTTCGAAGGCATTCTCTCAGCGGACGAGAAAGAGACCCTGATCGCCCTGCTCGCCAAATTCCGCGCTGGGCTGGCCTAATCTGGTTACAGCCCCCTCCTTCGTGGATAGACAGGCGCTTTCGCGGGCCTATGCTTCGGCCCCGCAACCGCACCAGTACGGTGCCGAAAAGCTAGGGAGAGAGCAGCTTGGATCTGGGAATCAGGGGCCGTAAGGCCATCGTCAACGGAGGCAGCGCAGGAATGGGCCGCAGCGCGGTGTTGTCGCTGGCGCGCGAAGGCGTGGAGTGCTTCGTCTCGGCACGCACGGAAGATCGTCTGGTAAAGGCCTGCGAAGAGATCGCGGCAGAAACCGGTTCAAAGATCCATCCGATCTGCGCCGATCACAGCACCGAGGCCGGGCGCGAAGCGATCCTCGCCGCCTGCCCAGAGCCCGACATTCTCGTGGGCACCTGCTCACCCCCGCCGATGACCCCGGACTACCGCGCTATCACCGAGCAGGACTGGCGCGATGCAATCGACATCTCGCTGTTGTCGCCGGTGGCCTTCATGCGTGCGGTGGTCGACGGCATGGCCCAGCGCGGCTGGGGCCGGGTCGTCAACATCGCCACGGTGGCCGCCAAGTATCCCGGCGAAATCCGCGCGCTTTCGGGCAGCACCCGCGCCGCGCTCGCCAACTACAGCGTCGCCGTCTCGAAGGTGGTGGCCAAGCACAATGTCATCATCAACAACCTGCTGCCGGGGATGCACCACAGCGCCTTTGTGGAGAAACAGTTCAACGAACGCGCTGCGGCCAAGGGCATCACCTATGAGGAAGAGGTGGCCGAGTTCTCGCGCCTGTGGCGGATCGCCGCCGAACGCTTCGGCGATTGCGACGATGTCGGCGACATGGTGGCGGTGTTCTGCAGCCAGCAGGCCAACTACATCACCGGCCAGAGCCTGGTGATCGACGGCGGCGCCACCACCTCGGTGTTCTAGGCTTCGTCGGGACGATAGCGCATCGGCAACAGCGGGGCAGGCATCGGGCGGGCAACACGCTCGCCGCTCTGCCCTGCAAAGTTGGCGAGCACCGGGCCCGACCAGTCGCGGATCACCCGGCGCCAGAGCCGCCAGTCGCCGTCCTCGTGCTTCAACTCGTCCTCGTACCAGCCCATGACGTAAAGCTGATGCGGCCCGTCGCCCTGCCGCAAGGCAACGGTGACATAGGACCTGGCCAATGCGCGGTCCTCGCCCGGGGTGATGACGGTGTTCGAGATATGGTGCTGGCGTCCAGCGGAAGTCGGCAGATCGCGCAGGAAGCTGGCGAAGTGGCGCAAGGCCGCGTGGCCCTGCCAACACTGCGGCTCTTCGAAGGCGTCCCATTCGAGCCTGCCCTCAGCGCAGAAGCTGGCGACGAAATCCTCCACCGTCCCGGTGTCGAGCGCCCATGCGCAGGCGGACAATCGTTCGTGGATGGCAAGCTTGTCGGCGGTGTCGAGCGTGATCATGGTCGTCAGGTTACCCGGTAGTAGTCGAAGAAGGTGGAATTTCCGCGCCGCTCGGCCACGCCGATGAAGACCGTGCGGTTAAGCCATTCGTGCGGCCCCTCCGGCGCTTCAAAGCGCGGGGTGATGCGCAGATAGTTCTCCTCCGGCGGCACCGTCTCGCCCGCCTCGATCCGCTTGAAGGTGTCAGGCGAGGAATAGGCGATCCCGCGATTGTGGATGTAGATCGGCGTGCCGTCGTCCGCCTCAAGCATGTAGTGCGCCTCGAATTCGACCAGCCCGCCGGCCCAGAAGCGCGGCCAGTCGCCGCCCGAATGCGGCACGACACGGCCCTTGAGCATCGCGCCGCTCACCTCGCCGCCCTCCAGCCCCACGTAGCCGCGGGTGAACTGCGTATAGGCGGGGGTGAAGCGTGTGCGCGGCCCCTCGGCAAAGTCGAGCCGGATATGAAAGGCAAGCTCCAGCGCCGGTATCTGCATCATTGTCTCCTTAAGATTGGCGCGCCTGGCGCCTGCCTCCCAGCGCAACGACCGGCAGCGCAAGCACCAACAGCGAGGCCAGCAGCGCGATCGCCAGCGAGAAGTTCCCCTCGCTCGCCACCAGCACCCCGGTGAGCCATGGGCCGATGATCCCGCCAGCCGTTCCGAACATGCTGATCAGCGCGATCACGCCCACCGGCACCTTGTCGCCGCCCAGCTTCACCGAACCGGGAATGGCCCAGAACACCCCCTGCGCCGCTCCGATACCCAGCCCTGCCACGCACAGCAGCAACAGCACTGGCAAGCCCGGCGGAAGGAAGGCGGCTATCATCATCGCCAGGCCCGCGGCGGCGGCGGGCACGCCGGTGTGCAGCAGCCGCTCGCCTTTGTTGTCCGAGCGGCGGCTCGCCGCCACCAGTCCAATCGCCAGTGCCAGCAACGGCAAGGCGCTGAGCGAACCGATCAGGAACTCGCTGTCGCCCAGATCAAGCTGGCGCACCAGCTGCGGGAGCCAGAACACCAGCGCATAGGAGCCGGTCATCACCAGCAACCAGGTGAGCGAGCACCGCCATAGCCAAGGATCGGATGCGATCTCGCGCACCTTGCGCGGCGGGGCGTCATTGGCGCCTTCCTGACGGACGAACTCGGCCGCGAGATAGGCGCGTTCTTCTCCATCGAGCCAGCGCGCCTTGTCCGGGCGGTCAACCAGATAGAGCGCTGCGAGCACCGCCAGCACCACATTGGGAACGGTGAGCAGCAGGAACATGTAGCGCCAGGCGGGCATATGGAGCGGATTGTCGATCTGCAGCAGCCAGCCGCACAAGGGCCCGCCAAGCACCATCGACAGCGGCACCGCCACCAGCGCCCCGCCAAGCATCCGCGCGCGCATCGCAGGCGGTGCCCATTGCGAGATCAGCCAGGTCATACCCGGCGCGAACCCCGCCTCGGCCATGCCGAGCAGGAACCGTGCGGCATAGAACTCCAACGCGCTGGAGATATGCGCCATCCAGAATCCGGACACCGCCCACAGCATCATCGAAACGAAGATCCAGAGCTTGATCCCCCAGGCCCGCAACAGCCGCACATGGGCGTACTGAAACAGCAGGTAGGCAAGGAAGAACATGCTCACCCCCCAGCCGAACTGGTCAGGCGACAGGCCAAGATCCGCCGACATCGCACTGCCGGCATAGCTGATATTCACCCGATCGATCGAGTTGACGAAGGTAATAATGGCAATCGGCACGATCAGCCGGAGCGTGATCTTTGCCTGCAGCCGCGCGCCAATGGCATCGCTCATTGCTGTGAAGCCCTCCCAAGGCTGGAAGCGCTGCACTTGGCCCAGAGTACCATCCTGCCGCAAGCAGAATATCGGCAGGCCCGGTGAAACGGGCGCCTCAGGGCGACCGAAAGGTCAGCCGCGATGCGCGCAGCGCGCTCGCCGCCGCCAGTTTCGCACGTGGGACGAAGCCAGCAGCCCCGCCCCGCCCAGCGTCATGGCCGTCTCAAGCCCTTCGGATGCGACCAGCAAGGCGCTGCCCATGATCGCCAAACCAGCCATTCCGACCAGTAGCGGCCCACGGGCGGCTGGCTCGCGATAGGCCGCCTTGCCGAGCACCGTCATGCTGATGGGAAGCGCGCAAGCCAAGAGCCACACGTGAAGCGCTTCGGGCAACTGCAGCCATTGCGACAAGGCAGGCAACAGGGCAATTACGACAGGCAGAGCAAGGCAATGCACGACGCACACCGCCGAGAGCGAGATCGCCAGCCCATCAAGCCAGTGAGCAGCGGTTGCACGCATCTAAGCCATTCCCTTTCGGTTCGAATAGTGCCCGACGCCGCTTGCGACGGCTTCGGGTGATGTCATTTGCGCCATACGTGTTGGTAGTCCCGGTCTGACCTGCATTGGTCAGGTCGCCTTAGTGCGATTTATGATATGTTACAACATCTCTTATTTAGGCAGGGCGGGCTTTCTCAGCGTGAGCAACCTTGCGCAGGCCCTGCCATGATAACTAGATAGAAGGAATGGCAACACCAAACCGGCCCGCTCCGCGCGTCCTCACCGTCCTTTCGACCACGCAAATCAGCCCCAACATGCGCCGCATCGCGCTTGGCGGCGCAGGGCTCGACGGGTTCCCGTCGCAACAGCAAGGCGGCTATGTAAAGCTGCGCCTGCCCCTGCCCGACGGCAAGACAGCGGTGCGCACCTACACGATCCGCGCCCAGCGCGAGGACGCCCTCGACATCGACTTTGCGCTCCATGCCGAAACGGCCAGTGGCCATGCCGGACCGGCAACCGAGTGGGCGCTCTCGGTCAAGCCCGGCGACACCATCGAGGTGGGCGGCCCTGGCCCCGCCAAGCCGCTTCCTGAGGGGCACGACTTCTATTTCCTCGCAGGCGACATGACGGCCCTGCCCGCCATCGCGGTCAATCTCGCCGCCCTGCCCGCCGATGCGCGCGGCCATGCTGTGATCGAGGTGATGAGCGAGGATGACAGGTTCGACCTGCCCCGCCCGGCAGGTGTGGCGCTGGATTACCTGGTGGTGCCGCAACCCGGCCTCCAGCCGCAGTCGCTGGCAGGTGCCCTCGCCGCGCACGAATGGCCGCAGGGCGCGGTCTATGCCTGGGCGGCCTGCGAGTTCTCGGGAATGAAGGCCCTGCGAACACTGCTGCGTGAAGATCGCGGCCTTGGCCCCGACAGCCTCTATATCTCGTCTTACTGGAAATCCGGCCTCAACGAGGATGCGCACAAGATCGCCAAGCGAGAAGACGCGCAAGGCCAGTAGCCGATCAGTGGCAGGGCGCACGCGCCCTGTCCGACCTCACAACACAACTGACCTTGCGCAGCGGACAATCAGGCACCGTTGACTCAGATCATAAAGATATGTGATAACATATCCTACTCTGGCTTAGCCGCGCCTGTCACCCCTAGCTGTAACGTTACGCCAGAACCTTGTGACCGTAATTAACCTCCCGCCACTGAAGTGCCGGAGGCAAGAGATCGCCTCTCAGGTGCGGCCCCGGGGCCCTACCTGCCTGCCCAAAACAATCAGAACATGAGGAATACCGAAATGCGCCCCACACCCCGCTGGATGAGTGGTCTCTCCTTGCTGTCACTCGGCGTTGCGCTCTCGACGCCAGCGGCGGCACAGGAAAGCAACTCCGACGACGACATCGTGGTAACGGGTGAGCGCCTCCCCGTGCTCAGCGAGGAAAGCCCGACCGGCAGCCGTCTCGGCCTGACGATCCTGGAAACCCCGGCCACGGTCAACGTTCTGAGCGGTGACGATATTCGTGCGCGCGGCGATATCAGCATGGTCGCTGCTGTTTCGCGAGCACCAGGCATCACCAATGCAGGCAACCCCGGCAATGGCGGCCTCACCTTCGCCGTGCGCGGCTTCAGCGGTCAGGGTTCGGTGCTGCAGCTCTATGACGGCATTCGGCTCTATCCCAACAACGGCTCGATCACCTTTCCTTCGGACGCCTACAACGTCGAACGGATCGACATCCTGAGCGGCCCGGCCTCGGTGCTCTACGGACAGGGCGCGCTTGGCGGCGTGGTCAACGTCATCCCCAAGTCACCCAACCGCGATCGGCTCGAAGCCGAAGCGGAGGCAGGCTACGGCTCGTTCGACAGCTGGCACGTGGCGGCGGGCGCAGGCGGCCCGCTTAGCGACCAGTTCGCCTTCCGCGCGGACGTCAGCTACCGCGAGTCCGATGGCTACGTCGACCGCGGTGAGAGCGACAACCTTGCCATCTCGGCTGCGCTGGAGTTCGCGCCGAGCGGCAGCTTCTCGCTCACGCTGCGCAATGACTACGGCAACGCCAACCCGATGAAATACTTCGGCACGCCGCTCATCGATGGGAAGCTGGATACCTCGATCCGGCGGGAGAACTACAACATCGGCGATGCCACCATGCATTACCGCGACAATCGCACCGCCCTGATGCTCGATTGGCAGATCAGCGACACTATCAGCCTGGCGAACACGGCCTATTACATCACCAGCAAGCGCAAGTGGCGCAATCTTGAAAGCTATGCCGACGCAGGCAATGGCATGATCGCCCGGGCCGACAATTACGGCATCATCCACGATGTCGACCAATATGGAAGCCAGGGCAATGTCACCCTGTCGAGTGATCTCGGCGGCGGCATGAGCAACGATGTGCTGGTCGGCTACGACCTCAACTACTTCAAGCTCAACTACTCGCACCAGTTCGCCTCTGTGCCCCAGGCAGACGAAGTGGCGCGCACCGGCTTCGATCCGGGCCTGTTCCTCGACACGGTCGGCCTGATCCCGCGCTATCACACCGACACCTCGACCTGGGCAATCTATGCCGAGGACCGGCTGGCGCTCACCGATCAGGTCTCGCTGGTGGGTGCGATCCGGCACGAGGAGAACAAGGTCGGCCGCTGGAACTGGGTCTACACCAATGGCGAGATCACCGGCGACGCCCCGGCGCTGAATGGCGGCAACGATGCCCACAAGACCTTCACCGCCACCACTTGGCGTGTGGGCGCGGTCTATCAGCCGATCGAGAATGTCTCGCTCTATGCCCAGTATGCGACCGCGGTCGATCCGCTCGGCACGCTCACGACCTATTCGGGGTCGGAAACGCAGTTCGAACTGAGCTTTGCCGATGGCTACCAGTATGAGGCGGGCGTGAAAGGCCTGTTCATGGGCGGCAAGGGAAGCTTCACGCTGGCAGCCTATCGTCTGGTGAAGAAAAACCTGTTCACGCAACAGGTGACCAACGGCCCGATTGAGCAGGTCGGCCAGCGCTCCTCGCAAGGGATCGAGGCGACCATCGACCTCGCGCTTCCGGCAGGCTTCGGTTTCTCGGCCAACGGTACGGTGCTCGATGCGAACTTCGATGACTTCGGCGGCAACGAGGGCAACACGCCCGCAGGCATTCCCGAAGAATCCGCCAACGCCGAGCTGCGCTGGAGCGACGGCGCGGGGATCTCGGCGCGCGCGAACCTGCGCTATGTCGGCAGCCGCTGGGGTGACAATGCCAACACCGTCAAAATCCCGTCCTATACCGTGGTCGACCTCGCGGCATCCTATGCATTCAACGACAATCTCGCGCTCGACTTGCGGCTGATGAACGTGTTCGGCGAGGACTATGCCTGGAGCACCTACGGGGCCAGTCAGTGGATTCTGGGCCGCCCGCGTTCGGTGGACGTGACCTTGCGCGCCGGCTTCTGACCGGCTGCCCGTGATCTGGCACACGACCAAGCGCTGGCTGTACCTGACCCACCGCTGGATCGGGATCGCCACCTGCCTGCTGTTCGTCCTCTGGTTCGTCTCGGGGCTGGTGATGGTTTACGTGCCATTCCCCTCGCTCGACGAGGACGAGCACCTGGCGGGCCTTGCTCCCATCGCTTGGGAGAAGGTTGAGCACGCCCCGTTCGCGCCGGGTGCGGGAACTGGCTTGCGCGAAGTGGTGCTGGAAATGCGCGACGATCGGCCGATCTGGCGGGTGAAGCCGTGGGAGGCAGAGCCCTACGCGCTCTGGGCCGATAGCGGGCTGGCCCCCGCTGCGGTCGGGCGCGAGGAGGCGCTGCGCATCGCCGCAGGCTTTGGCGGGGCCGAAGTGCAGGCCATGCGCCGGATCTACAACGACCAGTGGAGCGTTCCGGGCGGCTTCGACAGATACCGCCCGCTGTGGAAGGCGGAGCTGGCAGGCGACGCCGGACGGGTGCTCTACGTTTCTTCCACCAGCGGTCAGGTCGTGCTCGATACCGACCGGCAGGAACGGTTCTGGAACTGGCTCGGCTCGGTCCCGCACTGGCTCTATCCGCGTGCCTTGCGCGAGGATCAACCGCTGTGGCGACAGGTGGTCATGTGGGTTTCGGGCCCGTGCATCGTGGTCGGCCTGACGGGCATCTGGATCGGCCTGATGCGGCTGCGCGCGGGCAAGCGCCGCTTCAAGGGCGGGCGGATGACGCCCTATCGCGGCTGGATGAAATGGCACCACGTCTCCGGCCTTATCGGCAGCCTGTTCCTGATCCTGTGGATCTTCTCAGGCTGGCTTTCAGTCGACCCGTTCCGCCTGTTCGCCAGCGAGGGCATCGCGCCGCAAGCCGTTCGTGACTATCAGGCCGCGCCCGCCCTGCCCGCGCCCGACCTTGCCACAATGCAGCGCCTCGCACCCGACGCGCGCCGGGTGACAGTGAGCTCCGCCTTGGGCCGACCGCTAGTCCGCCTGCAACGGCCCGGGAGTGACGATCCCGCGTTCGATCCGAGCACGGGCGCAGCATTCGCCGTGCCTGAGAAGACCATTGTCGAAGAAGCCACCCGTCTGGTCCCCGAGGCGCAGATCGCCAGCGTCACCACGCTCACCCGGCCCGACGCCTATTGGTATTCGGTGCGCGGTGAGGTGCCGCTGCCGGTCCTACGCGTGCGCTTCACCGACCCGGCCCGTACCTGGGTCCACCTCGATCCCGTTACGGGCGAACTGCTCGGCCAGTCAGACACACGGCGGCGCGTCTATCGCTGGCTATTCGACCTGTTCCACCGCTGGGATCTGAATGTGTTGCTCAATGCCTTCCCGGCCCGCGATGTCGTGATCTGGCTGATGTCGATCGCCGGGCTGATCAGCTCGGTAACGGCGGTCTATGTGGGCTATGTAAGGCTGCGACGCCCGTCACCTCGTCGCCGGCAGGCTTAACGCTCAACCAAGCGCCCGGGCCGCCAGTACAAGCGCCCCGACAGGACCCGCATCATCCCCCAGCGCCGGAGGGCAGATCGCCTCTTCCAAGCCTAGCGCGGAGGGCGGGCCAAGATACCCGGCCAGCAGTTCGGGCACGAGTTTACGGGCACGGTCGAGCAGGTGGGGCTGGCGATTGGCCACGCCTCCGCCAATGATAATCCGCTGCGGCGAAAGCGTAAGCATCAGGTGTGCCAGCAGTTCAGCAAGATCATGCCCGACCGCATCCCATTCGGGGGCCTCAGGTGCGAGATCGCCAGGCGCAACAGGCAAGCGCGCGATGAGCGCCGGGCCTGCGATCAGCCCCTCGATGCAATCGCCGTGAAAGGGGCAGGCTCCAGCAAAGCTGTCTCCCTCGGCGCGGCGCAGGCGAACATGGCCGATTTCAGGATGTAGGCTGCCATGGACAGGGCGACCGTCAACAAGCACGCCACCCCCAAGGCCGGTGCCGATGGTCAGATAGACCATGCTCGAACACCCCTGCCCCGCGCCGTGGGCATATTCGGCCAACGCGGCGCCGTTGACATCGGTATCGATGCCGACCGGGCAGGCGAACCGGGCCAGAACCATGTCGAGCACCCGCGCCCCAGACCATCCGGGCTTGGGTGTATTGAGGATCGTGCCGTAGTCGGGAGCCTCGCGGTTCACCCGAACCGGCCCGAAACTCGCCAGACCAATCGCCTCTATCGGCGCTTCGGCGTGCCAGCGAGCAATCGTGTCCAGCGCCGCGCCCAGCGTCTCTTCGGGCGCGAGCGTGGGCAAGATGACACGTTCGGCAATGCGCTGCCCATCGCCCAGCACCACGATGCATTTGGTGCCGCCCAGTTCAATTCCTGCCAGTCTCATCAGCGCCACCGATCTCAGCCCTGCGAGAAAGCGCGCGCCAGGGCTGCGAGCTTCGACTGGGTGAAGGTCTGGGCCAGCACGGTGTCGGCGGCGGCGCGATCGAAGCCGTGAAAGGCTCCGGGTGTCACGAGCAATTCAACCGGCACTGCGGCAAGCGCAAGACGACGCGCATATTCGATGTCCTCGGCGGCAAAAAGATCGACTGCACCAACGCCGATCCAGGCCGGAGGAAGCCCGGACAGATCAGACAGTCGCGCTGGCACGGCAGCAACCGGCACGTCCGCGCCGCCCGGCTCCATACCGAGGAAGCTGCGCCAACCGAGGCGGTTTTCAGGCACGCTCCAACCAACGGTGGCAATATGCGGGGGCACGGCGAAGCTGCTGCCGGTCCGGTCATCGAGCATCGGGTAAACAAGCGACTGGAACAGCACCGGCACCTCGCCGCGATCGCGCGCCTTGATCGCCAGCATCGCCGCGTGGCCGCCACCTGCGCTCTCGCCCATCAGCGCGATCCGCATAGGGTCAACGCCGAGCGACGGCGCGTTGTCGAACAGCCATTTGAGACCAGCGTAAGTGTCCTCGGTACTCTCTGTATAGCGCGCGGCAGGTGCAAGGCGGTATTCGACGCTCACGATGGTGCAATCGAGTGCCTGCGCCGTCTCTTGCAGATTGCGCAATTCCCCGCGCACGCTGCCCACCAGATGCCCGCCACCGTGAATGTGAAGGATCGCCGGGCGGGCAAGCGTGGGCTCGGAATTGATCACGAACAGCTTGACCGGCGGAAGCGTACCACGCGCCTCGATATCCCGTTCTGCCACCGGAATATTCGGCAGCAATTCGGGCATGGGCGGGCCGGGATTGGCCCCCATGTTGCGCAGCACTTCCTCTGTAATCGGGGGAAAGCCGCTCTCTATCATCATCCGCGCAGCGGGGCGCAGTTCTGGTGCAATCGGAGCGAGCCGCTCGGCAACGGTCAGGGCGGGCGCTGTGTCCGCTTCCTGAGCCGCCCCAAGGCCAGACCGCGCCAGCATTGCACCGGCAAAAAGGCCCGCCCCGAGCCGTCCGAAACTCCGCCTGTCGATCTGCATTGCCCGCTCCTGTTGGCGCCTGCGCGCCGGGAGGAGCCGGCGCGCAGACATAGTGCAACCAATTGCGCTTAGTAGCTAGTCAGCCGCAAGCGCAGCCCGATCGTGCGCGGCGTCGGTCCGGAGAGCGACCCCTGACCGCCCGTGCCGATAAGGGTCGGGCCACGTTCGTCGAACAGGTTGTTGCCGAAAAGCGCGAGCTCCCACGGTCCCTTGCGCAGGCCAGCCGTCAGGCCGGCAAGCTGGTAGGGATTCACGGTCACTCCATTGGACTGCAAGCGGTCGCCGCTGTGGCTAAGCGACACGTTGCCGAAGGCTTCGAGGTCATTGCCGATATCGGTCGCATAGTTGGCGTCGACACGGAAATTGTTCCCTAGCGTGTTGAGCAGCCTCGCGCCCGGACGCAGCAGCGGCTGCGCCGCCGCGATGACCTCGTTTACAGTATCATACTCGCTGTCGTTGATATTGCCGGCCACGCTGAAGTTCAGCCCTTCCAGCGGAGTGCGCCAGAACAGCTCGAGATCGATACCCTTGGTGGTGGCGTCGCCGAAGTTGGCGAAGCCGTCCACGCCCTGAATGCCGCCGGTCACCGACGTCTGCAGGTTGGTATATTCGAGCCAGTACAGGTTCACCCCGACATTGAGGTTATCGTCGGGCGAGCGCCACTTGAGACCGAACTCGTAGTTGGTGGAGCTTTCCGGTTCGAGCGCGACCGAAACCGGGACACCGGCCACCTGCAGAGACTCCACCTGCACGCGCGACTGCACGATACCCGGCCGGAAGCCGGTCGAGGCCGAGATGAACATGGTGAGATCATCGTTCGGCAGATAGGTCAGGTTGAGACGCCAGGTCTCCTTGTTGGCCTTGGTCGGCACGGTGCCGTCAGCATCAACGAAAGACCGGTCATCGTGATAGGTGCGGATGCCAGCAAGCGGGATGAGCTTGCCATCGAACAGCTCGTAGCTGACCTCACCGAACAGCGCCCAGTTTTCAGTCTGTGTGTCGTTGCTCGCATTGATGTCCACGAACGGCGGGATCTGCAGCGCATTGACCTGCGGGCCGCTGCCGTTCTGATAGGAACCACCGACAAGCCAGTGCAGCGGGCCTGCGCCATTCGAATTGACCCGCACTTCCTGCGCGAACATCTCGGGCATGAACTGGCTGGAGAAGAAGCCCTCAGGAGAGATCGGGATGTTGATCCCGAATTCGCCTTCCAGGTTGCTCGTGGCACTGGTGATCGTGAACGGCTCAAGATCGAGCGTCGCGGTGAAGCTCAGCAGTTCGAAATCGCCGTTCGAGAAGCTGTCCTGTCCGGCGGTGTTCTCGTAGTAGACCGGATCGACAGACGAGGTGAACCCGGTGAAATCCTGCCGCGGACGGAAACGCCAGTACTGCGCGCGCAATTCGAGATTATCGGTCGGCCGCGCGAGGGCCACCACGCGTATGTCGTCGTTGCGCGCTGTGTTGACATCGGTCTGGTCAGGGGTGCCATCGTAGGGGCCGAAATAGGCATCGGCATAACCGGCATCGCGCGAGAACCCGCCGCTGACACGCACGGCCAGCTTGTCCTCGACGATCGGCAACGAAACTGCCCCGGCGAAACCGTAGTTCAGCTGATCGGCACCGCGCGTGTGCGATCCTTCGGCCTCAAACGCGAGATCGATGTCGTTGAGGTCGGGATCGCGGGTGTGAAAAATGAACACACCGCCCGACGAGCCCTGCCCGTAAAGCGTGCCCTGCGGCCCACGCAGAACTTCGACGCGTTCCATATCGAGGAAGCGCACAGGCGGGGCGATGCCGAAGTTGGTCACGATGAACGGCGTGTCATCAAGGTAATAACCGATGGGCGAGTCGCCATTTTGCGTCACGCTGCCGCGCAAATTGTAGAAGCGGGCGCCGTTGGACTGGCGGAACCCTTCCTGCGCACCGGGAACGGCCGAGACGAGGTCGCCGATGCTGGAGATGTTCCGCTCCTTGAGCTCATCGCCATCGAACACCTGGATTGCCAGCGGCACTTCCTGAATGTTCTGCGCCCCGGTCTTCGAGGCGGTGACGACGATCATGTCGCTATCGTCGCGCGAGGCGGCGGTGCCATCCTCGCCAGTCGACTGCGCCTGCACTGCCGTGCCGGCCATGGCCAGCGCCACTGCACTGCCAGCGCCCAGGAACCGTCCGATACCCATAACAACTCTCCCCAAGTCAATCGATTGCGCCTTGCGGCAATCTTCAGATTTACGATTAATCATGATTACTACTTCTTCTTCCTCACTATTCGAAAGCAATCGATTGCCTTTGCAATTCAACTGCTGAAATGATGTAATGTTGCCGAGCTAAGATGGAGCCAGGCCTGCCCGATCGCCTTCGAGGGCGAGGCTCAGATCGGGCGCAAAGGTGCCGCCGAACCTACGCGGCGCATTCTCTTCGCGGCCCACGCCCCAGTCGTCGACAAAGCTGATCACCCGCAGGTCAGGCATCACCAGCCAACTATAGGACTGCGCCGGAGCTTCCGCAGGGTTGGCGAAGACCAGGCCGGTGCCATTCAACGGACGCCAGCCGGAGGTCAGACAGTCCGAGACCATGCCATAGAGGCCCGTTGGACCGGTCACGTTCTCCGGATTGAAGACATGCCGCTGGGTCGACCAGAACAGATAATAGAGCCCGCCATGATGAATGACATGGGGCCGCTCCAGCTCGTTGTTGAGGTCGTCGGCGACCACTATGGGCGCGCCGGTGCACCATGTGTCGAGCTGTTCATCTTCAGCCGTGGCGATGCCGACCACGCCGTTATACTCCGATGACGAACCAGCCGCCGAAGCAGCGAACAGCAGGTGACTTTTGCCATCGCGCGGATCGAGGAAATAGGCCGGGTCGCGGAAGGCCTTGATCGTGCCGATCGTGCCCGTCCCGCTCTCGCTGGCCATGTAGTGCTCAGGATCGCGCACGATCACTTCTTCGAGATCACGCCAGTCGATGAGGCCCGGCAGTTCTCCAGCCGTCAGCGTCGCCCGGGCGCGGAACATCCGTTGCAGGAAGGTCGGCTCGTCCTCCCCTCGCCGCCCGGTGACGGTGAAATAGAGCGTTACCGTACCGCTCGGCGCATCAAGCACGGCGGAGCCAGACCATTCGCGACTGCCGGGCGAAAACCCGTCGGGCATGGCCGTGCCGAGATGAGTCCAGTCCCCATCGCGATTGAGCAGCAGATGGATGCGCGCGTGATGATGGCGCTTGTCGGGATCGTCGAATTGCGGCGCGCCCAGCGCCATCCACAAGGTCCCGCCGTCGGCCAGGACTGCGGGATAGCCCGCGGGGTCCTGTACCGGCCATGCGTCCCATATTCCAAGATCGGCGGCGACCGGCGCGAAGTGCTCTGCCGCGATCAGCGGCGCGACCGACGAGGCGGGCGTCTCGAACGCACCCGAGATCGGCGCCAGCCACTGCGACGGGCCGTTCGCGCGCTCGGCCGCATCGGCGCATGATACCTGTGTCGTGCTCATGGGACCGTCACCTCGGCTTCGGCAGAGCGGACCTCGGCGTCGAGGTAGTCCGCCGAATTGCGTGCCTCCAGGCGTTCACGGAAAGGCTGGCGCAGCGCGTTCCACAGGCACAGCGCCACCAGCAGCGTGGAAAAGATCGCGCCGAGCACGATGGCATAGCGGCTGTCGCCCATCACATCGCCCAGCGCGCCCATCGCCATCGGTGCGAACACGGCGCTCAGGCAGGTGAAGAACAGCAGCAGCCCCGCGATTGAGCCATGGTGGCCCTTGTCAAAGCAGCTGATCCCGGTCGAATTGATCGTCGGGTAAAGCACCGACATGAACAGGCCCGTTGCCGGCAGGGCGAAGACCGCAGCCTCCAGCCCGCCCCAGACGGCGACCCAGAACAGCAGCGTCATCACGCCGCTGCAGGTGAGCAGCACCATGGGCCAGCTGAAGCGCCCCAGCAGCCACACGCCAAGAAAGCGGCCCGCTGCGCGCAGCACGAAGAAGATCGACACCGAATAGCCCGCCAGCGCCAGCCACGAACCCTCGTATCCGGCCAGATAGGTCGGCGCCCAGACGTAGATCGCCGCCTCCGCCGCGACATAGGCCATCAGAGCCAGACCAAAGAAGATCGAAGCCGGATCGCCCGACAGGCGGATCGCGTCGGTCGCCCGTGTCGGTTCGGCATTGGCGCGGATCGGCTGCGGGAAGCGCGCGAAGGCGGTGCCCAGGATCAGCAAGCCGCACATGACCGCAGCCACCAGATAGACCCATTTCCAGCTCGCCCCGACCTGCAACAGGTAGGCGACAATGGCCGGACCGACGATCGCGCCGACACCGAAGAAGCCCTCGATAAGGTTCATCGTGCGGGCATGGTCGGTGGTCGATTTGGAGAGGTCGCCGATCAGCGCCAGTGCGCCTGCCTTGAAAATCCCGATACCAAGGCCGGAAATGAACAGCAGCGTGGTGAAGAACAGGAAGTCATGCCCGGCAGCGAACAGCGCCGAACCCAGCCCGAACATCACGAGCCCAAGCAGGATCGTGCGCTTGCGGCCGATGCGGTCAGCCAGAAAGCCCAGGCCAATGGCCGAAATCGCGATGCCGGACATCGTGGCATATTGGAACGAACCGCCTGCCGTCAGGCCGAGTTCGAACTCGCGGATCACTTCGGGGATCACGGTGCCGACGGAATCGGTCGTCATCGCGAACATGGCGAACATGCTGAACACCAGCAGCTTCAACAGCAGCGGGCTGCCCTGAGGGGCGGAAGAGGTGGACTGTGTCATCGCTCAGTCGGCCAGGTGGGTCTGAAAAAAATCGACCATAATATCATAGGCCTCTCGTGCTTCGGGCAGTTCGGAATTGTAGATGAAGCCGTGGAACATCGCGTCCCACCCATGCAGACGCGATTCCACGCCGACCCGCGCCAGCGCATTGTGCGAATTGAGCGCAGCGGAAAACTCGAACGAGCGCGTCCCGCTGATGAACAGGGTCGGCGGAAACTGCCCCATCACCGCATCCGATGCCAGCGGATAGACCAGCGGGTCGGACGGATCGGCCTCGTCGAGATAGCCCGGCGGCGGTGGTGCATCAGTCGCAGGCGGCGGATCGATAGGTGGCAGATAGCCGTTAAGCGGACCGGCAGTCATCGTCGCATCGCCGCCGAAATAGCCACCCAGCGAGGCGCAGAATACGCCAAGCGCACCGGGTGCAGGCAGATCATGCGCCTGGAACCATGCCACCGACTGCGCCGCCAGAACGCCGCCCGCCGAACAGCCATAAAGGCCGATCTTGTCCGCATCGTAGCTTTGCAGCAATTCGCGATAGACCGCTTCCACGTCCTCGCTTGCAGCAGGGAAACGGTATTCGGGTGCCATGCGATAGTCGATCGACACGACCTTGATCTTCATAAGCGCAGCCAGCGGCACAGATTCCACCAGCGATGCCGAACGCCCGCCCGTGGTGAACCCGCCGCCATGGACGTTGATCAGCAGGCGGTCAGCATTTTCCGGCGCGATGCCCTCGGCCGGGGTGACGACATCGACCACGACGCCGCCAATGCGGTCCTCGGCGATATCGACAGCATAGCGCTCGCGCATCGGCTTGAGGAACGCGGCCATAAGGCCATCTTGCCGCACGCGCTCTTCCTCGATGTCGGGCACGGCGCTGCCGAAGGGCTTATCGACGATGATGTGGCGCAAATAGTCGCGTCCTTCCTCGCTCAGGAAGCTCGACAGCGGCACCTCGACCCCGTCGAGCCGCACCGTGCCATCCTCTTCGATCCGGTCGTCAGACTGCGCCGTGGCAGGCGCGGCCATGCCGACCAGCGCGGCCAGACCAACCGCACAAAGGCCTCGCAGCATGCTCACTTTTCCACCTGTTCAACCAGATCAAGGAGTCCATCGACGATGGCGCTCTCGGCACAACCGGGCTTGAGGCGCGAGGAGACCACTTCGAAGGTGTACTGCCCATAGGCTGCATCGTTGGGGATATAGCCCGATCCCGCCATGCCGTCGGTCAGCGTCACCATCATCGTGTTCGCATGGGGCGATTCCCCTTTGAAGCGCTGGGCAATCAGCGTGTAAATCTCCGCATCAACACCGCCGATATAGACATCACCCAGCCGCAACATGCTGAGCTGGAGGTCAATCGGATCGGCGTCCTCATAGGTGCCGGGATAGCCCGCGCGGCCGCTGTCGAGGCGCCGCCGCCCCGGGCAGGTCGCGGTCTGCAAACCGCCCGCAATCACCACGTCCTCTTGCGACCGTTGCAGGTTGGAGCGCATCACGTGGAGCACCTCTTCCGCCAGCATCAGGCCGAGCGCACTGTTCACCTGCTTCTGCTGGTCGAGCAGCAGTTGCACGCGCGGATTGCTGCGATCGAGCCCCTGCCCACCCGGCGGCATGGCGTTGGAGATATCCTCACCGCGCGCGGCATAGTCGGCAATGCGGATTTCGCGCAGGTCATAGGTCTGGTTGAAGAAGATCGGGTTCTGATCGCCCGAAGCCCCGCTCGACCAGACGGCCACTGCATCGCCGCCCATCGAGGCTTCGAGATAGTTGGACGCCGCACCGGGAATATCGGCGCTGATCATGTCGAGATTGCCGGTGATCACGGGATGCACGGCATAGTTGTAGTAAACGGCGATCGGCGTGCCATCCAATGCCTCCAGCCGCATCACGGCCACGGTCTTGTCGGACGGACCTTCGTAGTTAGGCCCTTCCCACCAGCGCCGGTTTTCCGGGTTGATGATGTTCCGGTTGACGTTGATCCACGATTTTCCAGTGCCGAAAGCCATGCGCGCGGGCTGGAGCTTCTCGCTCGCCTGCCGCACGGCTTCGAACACCATGTCGCCAAAGCCATCGCCGCGAACGAAGGGCGCGCTGTGCGTGTGCGTGGCGGTGAGGAGGAAGTTGTCGCGCGGAATATCCAGCTCGTTCTCGGCGCGCAGGCGCAGCTCTTCCCACAGCGCGGTGGACAAGGCCCCAGCATCGACCGTCAACATGGCGGCACGGTCATGCCCGTTGTCGACCACGATGGCGCGGGCATAAAGCGGATCGAGAACGCCTTGCGATCCGGGCGGCAGCTCTGCGGCTGTGGGCGTCACGTCGATTCGCGACGCACCTGCGCGGAGCTGACCGGCAGCCTCCTGCGCCGAGGCGAAAGACAGCGGGAGGATCAGAATCGTGAGAAATGCGACAATTCGCCCGGCCATGGCACGGCCAGCAAAACGCCCGAGGTTCAGCATCATCTCTTCTCCCATCCCTTCGATTTTGCAATCGATTGCCGAGCCTTTAGTCCGCATTGTTCCGCGCGGCAAGTCCGCTATGCTTGCACCAGCATTCGAAGGGTCAAGCGATGGGCGGTAAGGAAGTGAAGAAGGCCGGAGGGCCGACAAAGGGAGCGAGCAGCAAGAAAAGGGCTGCTTCCAAGGCGGAGAAGCCGCAAAACATCCAGGATCTCGCAAAGATCGCCGGCGTCTCGGCCGCAACCGTGTCACGCGCCTTGGCCGGAACCGGCAACATCTCGGCAGCAACGCGAGAGAAAATTCGCGCTCTTGCCGATGAATACGATTTCCGCCCCAGCAACACGGCACGCAACCTGCGCATGGGCCGCACCGGAACGGTGGGGGTGATAGTCCCCCTCGGCCACGAGAAAGCTCAGCACATCTCCGATCCGTTCTTCATGCGACTGCTGGCCCTGATCGCGGACCGGATTGCCGAGCGCGGCTATGACCTGTTGCTGAGCAAGGTCGTGCCGCACGATCCGGAGTGGCTTTCACGGCAGGTCGATACCGGCCGCGTCGACGGGATGATCATCATCGGCCAGTCGAACCAATCGGACGTCATCAATTCGGTTGCCCGCTATTACGAACCGCTGGTGGTCTGGGGCGCAGCACTGGCCGAGCAGATCTATTGCTCGGTCGGCAGCGACAATCGCCTTGGCGGCCGCATGGCCACCGAACATCTGCTGTCCCTCGGATGCCGCAAGCTGGCCTTCTTCGGCGACCCCTCGGTTCCCGAGGTGGAACAGCGTCTGAACGGCTTTCGCGATGCCTTGCGGGAAATGGGTGATGGCGCGGTGGGCACCACCCTGCCCGTCCATTTCGTGCCCGAGCAGGCGCTGGAAGACATCTCCGGCTTCCTCGATATGGCCGACAAGGTCGACGGGATATTCGCCACTTCCGACACCATCGCCATGACCGCGCTGCAAGCCTTGCAAGACCGCCGCCGCGCCGTGCCGAAGGACGTGAAAGTCATCGGTTTCGACGATCTCGAACTTGCGCGCCGCACCGTTCCTGGGCTCAGTTCGATCCGGCAGGACCTGGAATCGGGCGCCGATGCGCTGGTCGACCTGCTGTTCCGCAAGATCTCGGGAGAGAGCGTGGAATCGGTGATGCTGAAGCCGCAGATCGTTGCCCGGGGCAGCACCATCAGCGACTAACCCCGGCAGCAGATGCCGGCGTCAGTCCGCCGCCAGCGCGGCTCGGATCGCATCGGTCGCCAGCGGTTCCATCAGGGCATAGCCTGCACGCGTGGGATGAACTCCGTCATTGGCATAGGCGGGATCGAAGGAGTTGTCAGGCACCCTCAATGGCGTGAAGTAATCCACGAAAATCGCGCCCTTTTCTTCCGCCAATTGAGCGAGTCTCTCATTCAGTTCCGGCACCACCGGGCGCGTGTCAAACTCCGGCCTTGGCAGCAGCCGCGACATCGGCGGCATCGCGGCGACGATCACCGCAATGCCATTGGCCTGCGCAATATCGATCATCGATGCGACGGTGCCGATATACTCCTCTTCCGTGATCGGGCCTGTCGCGCCCCCGATGTCATTGGTGCCGGTCATGATGTGCACAGCCTGCGGCTCCAGCGCGACGACATCCTGCCAGAAACGCGCGAGCATCTGCGGGCTGCTCTGACCACTGATCCCGCGCCCAACGAAGCCATTTTCAGCGAAGAAGGACGGGTCGGCCTCCACCCAGCCTTCGGTGATCGAATCCCCCATGAAGACAACCCGCGGCTTGACGTTGCGCTCGGCGAGATCGGCATTGGCATCGCGATAACGGCATCGAAATGGCCAGTCGGTCGCAAACTGCTCTGCCTGCCGCGCACGAAAGGCCGCCGCCATTTCACTGTCGCCAGAGAAGAACTCCGCGGCCTGCTTTGAAAGCTCATCGAGATCTTGCGGGCGCGTCTCGAACTGCCTGTCCAGCGCCTCCTGTTCGCGAGGCTGCGGCAAGGGGCACTGGATCGTCGTACCGTTCACCGCGTCGAACGTCCGCCCCATTGGCGCTACCCCACCGCCTTGAGCCGCAGCCGTCCCTGCAAGAACGGCCAGCCCGCCCGCCGCGATCGTCGCCAGAAACTTCATCGTCATGCCTTGCTCTCCCTACAGGCGGACAAACATAGACGATCCAACATCATGAGCAATCGTTTGCAGCGACGCGGGAGCTTGGCTAAACCTCAGTCTGTTGGGAGATAGGAATGAGACACGCGACCTTTATCGCATTGCTGTTGTTTGCTCTGGTTGGCGCACCACTTCATGCCGCCGGGGGAGAACGCTGGGTGGAAAGCTGGGGCACTGCCCTGCCGTTGCAGCCGCCCCCGCCCTCGCCTTTCGGGAACAGTCCGCCACCAGCCCCTGCGCCCGCGCCGCCGCCCGATAGCCCTGCACCGCCCAATCCGCGCGTGCCTTATCCAACCACACTGGAAGATCAGACCATCCGCATGATCGTGCGCACCACGATTGGCGGAGACCGGCTGCGGCTCGAATTCGCCAACCGCAACGGCGCCGGGCCCGTTCGCCTCGGCGGGGTCCATATCGCCATTGCCGAGAGCGATGGCCGCATTGATCCGGCGAGCGACCGCACGGTCACATTTGGCGGCAGCGAGGAAGTCGTGCTGCTGCCCGGCGCGCGCATGGTGAGCGACCACGTGGACCTTCCCGTGCCCCCACTCACCCAGCTTGCCGTTTCAATCTACCTGCCCGACCGCACCCCTGCCGAAACCGTCGACGAGATCGGCCTGTCACCGACATACATTGTGAACGGAGACCACGTGGGCAGCCCAGCGCTCTCGGATCCGGTGATGGCATCGTCCTATTTCTGGCTGCGCGGGCTCAGCGTCAGCGCCGATGCCGAGGAAGGCGGCGCGATCATCGCCCTCGGGGACTCGATCACCGAAGGCTATGCGACGACTCCCGATGCCTACCAAAGCTGGCCCGACCTCCTGGCCGAGCGGCTGCAAGCCACTCCCGGCTTCGAAGATTGGTCGGTCATCAACACCGGCATTTCCGGCAACCGCCTATTGCGGCCCGGCGCTGGTGACGCCGCCCTTGCGCGCTTTACCGAGGACGTTCTCAGCCGCCCCGGTGCGCGATGGGTCATCGTGCTCGAAGCGATCAACGACATAAACATGTCGATCATGCCCGGCCTTCCCGCCTCGCAGGCAGCCACGGCACCTGAGATCATTGCCGGCCTCGATCAACTGGTCACCCGCGCACACCTTCACGGCCTCAAGATTGCCGGGGCGACGGTCATGCCGACCAAGGGCCTGCCCTTCTACAGTGAAGAAGGCGAAGCGATGCGGGCGCAGGTCAATGACTGGATCCGCACCAGCGGCCGGTTCGACGCGGTGATCGATTTCGACGCGGCGACGCGTGACCCTGCCAATCCGCTGCGGATCAATCCCGCATTCGATCCCGGCGATCACGTCCATCCGAATGATGAGGGCAACCACGCCATGGCGGAGGCGATCGATCTTGCTATCTTCGCGCAAGACGAATGATTCTATGATGTAAGAAATCTGGGGAGGACAAAATGAGGATATCGAAGGCTCTTGTCGGGACGGCACTGGCCCTGATCGCTGCTGCTGCATCGGCGCAGGACGTGCAAAGCGGCGGCAGCGGCCCCTATGTGGCCATCAGCGAGGTCGATCCTTCGTTGCCCGGCCACGTCATCTTCCGCCCCGCCACCTTGCCGAGAACAACGGCACAACCGCTTGGCGTGCTGGTCTGGGGCAATGGCGCCTGCAGCGACAACCCGGCTCCTCATGCCGCACATCTGCTGGAAATCGCCAGCCACGGGTATCTGGTGATTGCCTCGGGCTACGAACCCGAAGAAGCGGCCCGCCGGGCAGAAGCCCGCCCCCCGCGACAGGAGGGGCAGCTTCCCTCCCAGCCAACCTCAGCACAGGACATGATCGACGCGATCGACTGGGTCTTCGCGCAGAACGGCATGGCGAGCAGCAAGTATCGCGGGCTGATCGACCTTTCCGCCATTGCTGCCGCCGGCCATAGCTGTGGCGGCGTTCAGGCGCTGGAAGTGGGGGCCGATCCGCGTGTGCAGACGGTCATCGGAAACAACACCGGCATCCTCGCCGACGGCGACCCCAGAATCCCCGGCATGTTGCTGGAAAAGTCGCACCTGGCGAAGCTCACGCACCCGATCCTCTATGTTCAGGGCGGCGAGGAGGACATCGCCTATACCAATGGCATGGATGACTACCGGCGGCTTAATCATGTCCCAGCGGCCATTGTGAACCTGCCGGTGGGCCATGGCGGAACCTTCGACCAACCGTTCGGCGGGGCCGCAGCAAGCATTTCGGTCGATTGGCTCGACTGGCGCCTGCGCGGAGACGAGGCCGCCGGACGAACCTTCACCGGCGAGAACTGTCGCCTGTGTCTCGTTCCGGACTGGAGCTACGAGCACAAGGGCTTCTGAGCGCAGCCCTTGTGCCTCAACGGCGGCTAGGTCCGGCAGGAAAAGCTGCTGGCAAGGTCCGGATCGCCGCCGTCGTACCGCGCAACTTGCGGATAGGGGCATAGCGGCCGCGAGATGCCGGGCATGGTCTTGCCCGTTGCAATCACGCGGTCGGGCGCCTGCCCCTGCTCCACCCAGGCGGTGATCGCATCGAGCATCTCGAAGTTGTCGGTCGCCTCGCCGCCGCCGCAGTGGAGCATTCCGGGCACTGCAAACAGGCGGACGCTATCGCGCGCGCTGGAGCCGGTGGCGGCCAGCATATCATCATACCAGCGGGCGATGTGCGGCGTGGACATGCCCTGGTCCGACAGGCCGTTGTAGACGATCATCTTGCCGCTGCGGGCAAAGGTCGAGAGGAACGGACTGTCTCCATCGCCCATCCCGCCCTGATAGCGCAGCCGGTCGAGCATCTCGTCGATATCATAGGGCGCCAGCGGGTCCCAATCCGGGTCCGGCGGGGTGAGCTGCAAATAGCGGAACTGCCCGAGGCCAAGCGTCGAGTCCGCCGAATTGGGTTCGCCCGTCTGCGAGGCACCAAGCCGCATCCCGCGCCAGGCGCCGGAGGCGATGCCGGTGTCGTAGGTAAACGGCCCGTAGACGTGCTTTCCGGCGCTGGTCATCGGCCCCTGCATCAGATCGTGCAGCACGGCGACCTGATCGCCGCTCAGGCATTGCTCGGTCTTTTCTGCGGTGCAGGTCAGCTCGCTGGGCTGGAAGTTGCAGCCCTGCCAGTCGTTGATCAGTCCATCGGCCAGCCCGTCAAGCGCATCGCACCTGTCGAGCACCCGGCTCCTGACAAGGCCAAGGTCGGCCTCGCTGAAGGCACGGGCGTAGATCGGGCGGCCCGCCTCATCGCGAGGGGCGATCCGGGCCAGCACCTGCATGTTCCACACCTCGCCCAGCGCGATGCGCGAAAAGCTCATGGCCGGGTCACCCGCCACGATCCCGTCGAACTCGAGTGGGAGTCGTTGCGAGGCGACCAGCGCCTGTCGGCCACCGTTGGAACAGCCGAGGAAATAGGAATATTCCGGTTTGGCGCCGTAATAGGAATTCACCAGCCGCTTGGCCTGCGCAGTCACCTTGTCGAGCGCGTTATAGGCGTAGTCGGTGCGCGCCTGCTGATCGAGGCCGAACGTCGCATCGACAATCGATCCGCTATGCCCGCTGTCGGTGGAAACCACCGCGAAGCCGCGCGCAAGGGCTGCGGGCCCGGTAGAATTGGCGATGTTGCCGACGGCAGGCATGACCTGACCGTCAAGCCCTGCCCCGCCCTGAAACAGGAACCTGCCGTTCCACTCGCTCGGCAGGCGCAGTTCGAACCCGATGCCGAATTCACGTTCTCCTGCGCCCACGCGCTTGTCGATCACGCCGCGAACGAGGCAATGCTCGGGCAGTTGTGCGGGCTCGGTGCCAGGAGCCGCCGGGCCGGGACCAGCGTGGACCAATTCGGTGGTTGAAAATTCGACGCCATCCCAAGTGGCATCGGCCAGCGCCGTACAACCCGCGAGGGCGTCGCTTGACGCGATCCGCTCGTCAGGTGGCCCATCTTCTGATGCACCGAGCAACGGGACAGCGGCAAGCCCCGTTGCGGTCATAAGTCCAAGGCTCAGCCAAGCGCGCGCAGTCATCCGATCCTCCCCACCTGTTCTTGTCGCAGAGCCCTGAAGACAAAGGCGTCTTCGGGCACCGTTCGCACCTTCTTACAGGTCTCAGTGTGAGAGGATAGCGGCAAAGGGTGCGGTCAGTCCAACTCCGCCCGACTGGTCAGGGGCGGCCTCCGGGCTCTTGCATACAACCTGCATCCAAACGCGGCCAACCGCCCCAAGATTGCATGACTTCCCCGCGACTTAGGGCTAGCTTCTGCGCATGTGGTTACGGACTGACTTGGCGCTCACCGCCCGAGGGCAAGCCTTCGCGGGCATTGGCGCTCTCGTGCTGCTTACCAGCTGTCAGGCTGGTGATGACGCATCCATGCATGCGCACGAGCTGAGCCTTGCGGTTGCCGGACCCGATACCTTTGCCGCCTGGCACGGCGGACACGGCAACGAATCCGCGATCTACCTGCAAGCGCTCGATCAGGCGGCGCAGCCTAAGGGCGCGCCAGCGCGCATCAGCCAGCCGGATTTTGACGCCTACGAGCCGGATCTCATCGCCGTAGACGGCGGGCTGGTGGTCGCCTGGTATGGCCGCGACCATGCAAAGGGGCGTCTGCAGGCGTGGATGGCCGGGTTTGACCCATCAGGCACGCGGCAATGGCTTGTCCCGTTGCAGGATGGCGGCAAGGCGAAAAATCCGGTGGTGCGCCGCTTGGGGAATGCCCTGCATGTCGCCTGGCTTGCCGAGGACGACGCAGGCGCGATGCGGGTCATGCATCGCCGGTTCGGCTTGGACGGAAACCCGCTTGCCCCGCCCCGCCAGATTGCACGCGCCGACAGCGACACATGGAACCTCAATGCGGCGGCGCTGGGCGAGCGTTTCTTCGTAACCTACGATGCGGCGCTCGATGACGGGAGCGATGAAGTGCGGTTGGTCACAATCGACGGAGATGACGCGAAGGCTGCGACGTTGACGCCGCCCGATGGCCTCGCCTCGCTCTACCCCGACCTGCAGTTCAGGCCCGATGGCACGGCTGCCCTAACCTGGTTCGACGAACGCGACGGCAATCAGGAAGTCTACCTTCAGCTGTTCGCGCTGCGCGATGGCGAGCTTTCGCCGACAAGCCAGCCCCGGCGCATCAGCCACGGTCCAGCCGATTCCATCGGAGCCTATATCGCCTGGAACGGCCCCATTCTTGGTCTTGCGTGGAGCGACGAGGAGAACGGCCAGCGCGACATTTTCGCGCAGACCTTCGACAGCAGCGGCAAGCCGCTATCGCCGCCTCGCAACCTCAGCGACAGCGCGGAGACCTCTTCGGTGCCCGCCATCCGTGCCTATGGCGAAGGATTTCTCGTGGCGTGGAACGACTATGTGATGTCCGGCGGCGGCGGCCACACCGCGGTCACCAGCTCGACCGCGCATTTCGCGCTGTCAGGAGGAAGCGAGTGAGCCTGAGCCGCGCCGCCGATCGGCGAAACGCCAGCCCAGCAAAACGATCAGGAACAGTGCCAAGGCCCCTCCCAGCTCACGCAGCGACATCGTGGCCAGCTGCGGCTTCTCGGGCATTCGAACTTCCCGCCTAGTGACTTCCTCCGACATGACCTGACCGGACAGCGGCGGCTCTTCGGTCGGCGCAGCCTCATCCGTTGCGCGAGGGGCAGTCGGCCCGTCTCGCACAGCGCGGGCGGTGGGCGCGCTCACCGGCTCCGGGCGTTCGGAAGTTGCCTCGCTGGCGACCTCGCTCGCTGCAGCGGACGATGGCAGGCGCGAAACCAGCTCGCGCCGCTGATCGCGCGTGGCTTCCTCGCGGGCGTCGTTGCTGGCGACAAAGGCTTCCAGCTCCCGTGCCGCATCGCTGATCGGACGCCCCATCGCAGCCTCGAAGGCAGCACGCGTTTGCTCGCGCAGCTCGACTGGCACCCCGGTCCGCTCGGCCTCGGCATAGACATATTCGAGCATCCGCCCATTGCCGCAGGATACGGAGGTGCAGTTCACCCCGTGCTCGGCGACGTTCTCGAGATATTCGCGCACCAGCCGCGCGCGGGTCGCCTCGTCGGCGTTCCAATAGTCCTTGCGGACCGTCTCGATCATCCGCGCCGTGATGTCCTGATAGGCATAGGGAGAGTTCTCCTCGAACCACTGCTTCATGCCGAGGTTCTGGCTGTCGAGCACGTAGGTCTCGTAGGTCTGGTCCCACATGGAATCGTCGACGATCTCGGTGGTCGTGGCTTCCCAGCCCCACAGGTATTCGACGAATTCGCGCATGGCCCCGGCACCGGCATAGCCCTCGGCCTGCATCCCCTCGATCCACTTCGGATTGACGTAACGCGAGCGGAATTCGCGGCCGATGAACTGCTCCAGCCCGATCATCGCCGGGTTGCCCGGATCGCGCGTGTCGGTGATGACGAGGTCGGGATCGGCCCCGTCGATGCTGCGGATCGCCGAGGAGAGGCCGCCCATGTACATATACATGTCGTCGTTATCGAGCGTGCCATAGAGCATGGTCGAGTTGGAATGGACGATCTTTTCGGTGCCCGAGAGGTTCAATGCGAAGACATCGGGCATTGGCTGGCCCCAATAGCCGTTGCCATAGGCATGGCCCATCTTACGGATGTACTCGTTGGCAAAGCCTGCGTCGCTATCCCACGATCCGCTGGTGGCGACGATGTCGGATGTGTTGAGGTTGAAGGTGCTGGGCGGCTCGTCAAAGATGCGCACGCCGGCCATTTGATCGGCCTCGGCCTCGGGCACGCCGCTGTCGATCAGTGCCTGTTTGATCGCGAGATAGTGCTGGCGGACCTGATTGTCCGGCTCGTCAAGCACGCGCACTTCCTGCACGGCCTTGTCCATCAGCCGGGTCAGCCCGCCGAACAGGCCAGCGGCGGTCGAGGCAATCACGATATCGACACGCGGGCGGCCCAGTTCCTCGCGCGGGATTACCTCCACATCGACCACCCGCCCGCGCGCGTCCCACACGGGCCTGGTCCCGAGCATGTAGAAGATCTGGCTTTCGAGCACGCCTTCGTGGCGCATGGTCTCGTCGCCCCAGATCACGAACGAGATCTTTTCCGGATAGCGTCCGTTCTCGGTCAGGCTATCGTCGAGCATCTGCTGCGCGAGCTTGCTGCCCATTTCCCAGGCGGCGGGCTTGGGGATCTTGTCGGGGTCGATGCCGTAGAAGTTGGCTCCGGTGGGATAGCTGTCCGGGTTGCGGACCGGCTCCCCGCCCTTGCCTGCGGGTACGAAGCGCCCTCCGAGCGCCAGAATAAGCCCGTCCAGCTCGCGCGGGCCGGAGGCGAGGATGCGCTGCTCCATCTCTTCGCCGAAAATCTCGGAGGCCTCAGGCAGCGCCGAGCGATCAATGCTGAGAATCGCTTCGACCGTGCTGTCGACAGCTTCGGGCGCGGGTGTGCGCCCGAAGGCGTGGAGGCCATAGGGAATGATCTGGCCGCGCAGGTCGATCATATAGTCTTCAACCCGGTGCAATTCCTCGTCCGTCCATTGCGCGGCCGGATCGAGCCCCAGATCCTTGGCGATGCCCAGTTCGATCGCCAGATCGCGCGCCTGCCGGGTGTAGATTGCGGCCAGCTCGGGATTCTTGCTCTCGTTCTGGATATGGTCGTTCATCAGCTCGCTGAGCCGGGCAAGGTCTTCGGTCAGCCCGCCGCGCACGAAGGGCGGCACCATGTGATCGACCAGCGTCGCCATCCCACGCCGCCGCGCGACCAGTCCCTCGCCAACCACATCGACGTTGTAGATATAGATATCGGGCAGGTCGCCGATCATGGCATCGGGCGCATCACTCGGGCCAAGCCCCGCATCGCGCCCGTCAAGCCATTCGAGCGTGCCGTGGGTGCCGACATGAACCACCGCATCGGCGTCGAACTGGTTCCGCACCCAGGCATAGGCGGCGTAGTACTGATGGCTCGGCGCAAGGTTCTGCGCGTGATAGAGCTTCTCAAGGTCTTCGCCCCAGGCGCGCGAAGGCTGCGGCATCAGGCGAATGTTGCCATATGCGAGCGCGGGGACGATCAGGTTGACCTCCTCGTCCCGGTGCTCGGTCATCAGGGTGCCCTCGGCCGGATCGCCCCAGTCGGCCAGCATCTTTGCCCGCAAGGACGGATCGAGCCCGTCCAGCCATTCCTGATACTGCGCCAGCGGCACCCGCTGCGCGCCGCCGAGCGCGATAAGCTCGGCCAGTTCGCCCGGCGCATCGCTGCCCACGTTGCGCGCGCGGCTGGTGATGTCGGCAAGGATAGCATCGGCGCTCGGCGGTTCGCCGCCGATGTCGTAGCCCTCCTCGGCCAGTCGGCGCAGGATCCGCTCCAGCGATTCCGCCACATTGAGATAGCTTGCCGAAATGCCCGCCCGCCCCGGCGGATAGCTGTAGTACATGATGGCGAGGCGCTTATCGGCATTGGCCGTGCGCGACAGCGCCGCATAGTTGAGCGCGCGGCGCACCGCCATATCGACCCGCTCGGCAAGCGGGCGGGTAACGACCGAAGTCAGCCCGGTGACGGGATCGCTCACCCGTTCCTTGGTGCCCACCACCGTCGGCGCAACAGTTCCCGCCAGTTCTGGCGAGGCGAGGTTGAAGGTGCCTTCGAAGGCCGAAAGGCCGGTCGGCGAATTGCGCCAGTCTTCCTCGCTGCGGCCATAGAGGCTGATGAGATTGATGACCGGAATGCCGACCTCTTCAAGGATGTTCGCCGCCTCGGCATCGTTGAACTGGAACGACAGCCCCAGCCCGACATCGGCGCGAACATCGTCACCCGTGCCGAGCAGCTCGCGGAACGCGACCGCGCCGGGATAGCCGAAGATCGGTACGGCCTCGGCCCCCTGCGCCTCGACCTTGGCGATCACCGCATCGATCAGAGCCGTATCGCCGGAATAGTAGTTCGCCTTGAAGAAGCCGATCGCCACCCTTGGCGCGCCCTCCCTCAGTTTGCCGTGCTCGGCGCGCCATTGCTGGAAGGCATCCCAATCCGCAAAGACCCGGCCTGTGCCGCCATCGGGATAGTAGTAACCGAAATCGAGCGAAGGCTGCGGTTCGGGCAATTCCAGCCCCTCCACTCCGGCACGTTGCAGAGCGAGCTTCAGCAGACCGAGCTGGTTCGACGGGCCGCCATGCTCCCAATAGGCGCGCGCGCGGGCATCCCACTCGACGCCCAGTTCGGTGTAATAGCCCTCGCCCTGCAGCCCCACGCCCACGCCCAGCACCCGGCCAGTTTCGGCCAGCAGGTCGGCATCGTTCTGATCATCGAACTGGTCGAGCATCTGCTGGTTCATGGTGTCGAACACCAGCACGTCGTTCTTCCGAAACTCGGCAGCATCGGTATCGGCCAAGGAGCTTTCGGTCAGGATACGGACATCGATCCGATCCTTGAGGTCGGGCCGCTCTTCAAACAGCGCACGCAGCGCCGCGACCGTGCCCGGCGTCTGCCCGTCCGAAAACAGGTAGCCGAGCCGGATCACTGGGGCATCGTCCGGCGCGTCCTGCGCCGCCAGCGAGGCAGGCAGGACCAGCAGTGCCCACAGCAGGAAGAGGGGTTTAAGGAGCCGGAGCAAGGTCTTGCCCGCTGTCTGCTGCCGCGTCCGGTGTCTCGCCATCGGGCACGTAGATGATCTGGCCGTTCGCCAGCCGATAGGCAGACCCCAGCCGCTCGCCATCGCCCGAACCTTCTTCGCCCGTCACCTTGTAGGCGGTGATCGTCTCGCCTTCCTTGACCACGATCTCCTGCATCCCGTTCTCATCGGTCTTGATCATGGTCACGGTGCCTTCGCCGCTCATCAGGTCGCCCATGTTGTAAACCGAGAACAGCGTGATCATCAGCCCGACGATGAACACGATCGAGGCATCGAACAGGTTGGCGACGCCCGCCAGCGGATCTTCCTCAGCCGGTTCGTCGGGTGCGGCAAGCTTGATAAAGCGGCCCATCAGCGGTTCTCCAGCTCGGCGGCGGCCACTTCGGCGAGATAGCGCTGCTCGCGGATCGAGGCGCTGACCCAGCCCTGCCGCAGCGCCACAAGACCATAGGCGACGGTGCCGGTAGACAGGCCGATGATCGTGCTGGTGAAGGCCACCACCATCTGCCCGGCCATCGCCCCCAGATTGCCGCCCGCCATGGCCGCCAGCGAAGTGCCCATCGGGATCAGCGTGCCGATCAGACCAAGGCTCGGCCCGATCTTTACGAGGGCGCGCGGACCATCGAGGCCGTGGCGCAGCCTCTCTTCATATTCGGCAACCACGTTTTCGAGCCCGCCGTGATGCAGCGCCTGATTGGCGTCGAGCGCCTGAATATCGGCCAGCATTGCGCCCAGCGTGCCCGGCAGTTCAGCCCGGCGCGAAGGATCGGTATCAAGCACGCGGCCCTCTTGCAGCCACTGCTTGAGGTCGAACCCGGCGCGCTGCTTGCGCCTGCGCACGGCCACCACGAGGTAGGTTGCGGCATAGTACAGCGTTGCGGCCACACAGATCCACAGAAGGATAAATACGGGCAGGCGCAACACCTGACCAAGGGCGAACAGGCCCTGCTCCAGAACGTCTCCAAAATTCATCGGCTTACCCAAAATCCTCTCACCAGTCCGGCCGTGGCGGCCAGCCCCACAATTGCCAGCGCCCAGGCCGGCGGCTCCAATGCGGCAGCGGCGATGCCGCCCTCGCCCAGCATGGCGGCAGACTGCCAGCCATAAACGATGTCGCCAGACAGCCCGACGACCGGCAGAATGAGCGCCACGGCCACCAGCAAATGCTCGTCGCGTGCGCTCGCCTTGCGTCTGCCCGGCTGCATGGTGAATGCCGCCACCAGTGCGGCAGCGGTCAGCGCCGCAGCCGTCACTGTCTCGATCCCGGCTGTCGCCACCAGAGCTGCGGCCAACCCCGCGCTCACGCCCGCCAAAAGCGGCCCGCTGCGACTGCCGCCGCCGGCGATCAATCTCCAGATCGCACCGATCGTCACCAGCACGGCGATCCAGTTCGGCTGCGGCGCAAGCCAGAGTGCGGACGGAACGCCCCCCGCAAAGCCCGCTGCGCCCCAGAGAGCCGAAGGGAGCGTTCGCCCGCCATCGCGCAGGTGGACGGCGGCGGCGAGCAGCGCGAGAAACCAAATCAGCGCTATGGCATAGGCCAGCATCACAGCGCACCTCGCAGCTCGCGCGCGGGACGCCTGCTCTTTTTCAGCCACATCAGCACCCCGGACAGGGCCGTCATCGCAATCAGCACGCCGAACAGGCTGATCACCAGCTTGTATGCCCCGCCGAACAGGTCCCCCGTGTGCAGAAGGCGCAGCACCTTATCGAAAGCATCGGCACGGGTTTCGCCATAGGGATGACGGAATTCGAGCAACCGGCCCGAAGCCTGATCGAACCAGACGGCAGTCGAGCCATTGTCAGTCGGCCCGTCGAGGCTGGTGCGCGCGTAGTAGCCGATGACATTGGCATAGGGGCGCAGACTCAAGGCCTCTGGGCCGCGCACCGTGAACCCGCGTGCCTCGGCCTGTTCCTGCATCAGCTTCGCGCCGACCTGTTCGGCATCCTGCGGGCTCATGGCATCGCCGGGATCGGGCGCTGGGTTTTCAACTGGCCTGAACAGCCCCTCGGCCCCCAGCATCCGCTGCACGGGGTCGTGAACCAGATCGAGATTGAAGGAGACCGCCGACCATGTGAACACAAGGGTGAGCGGCAAGAGCCACAGGCCCGTCGCGCGGTGGAAGTCGTGTAGACGAACCTTGCGCGATCCCTTCCGGCGCAGACGCCACGCATCGCGCCAACCGCGCCAGAACGTCTTGCAGCCCTTGCGGGGGAAGGTCAGCACGACGCCTGTGAAGGACAGCAGCAGCCACGCCAGCGCCGCCCAGCCGAGCACCTGCCGCCCGGTCTGCCCGGCAGCAAGGCTATAGTGCACCGCGACGAGAAACGGGGCGATGTTGATCGGGCCATCAGCCAGATCGGCGAAGTTCACCCGGGCGCGGATCTCGCCGGTGTAGGGATCGAGGAAATACTGCTGGAATGGCAAAGGCGGTTCGCCGCGCGGGGCGCTGACGAAAACCGATTGCGCATGGTCCGGATCGGGCACAAGCTTGATAAAGCTGACGCTGCCGCCCGTTTCCTCTTCGGCGATCCGCTTGAGTTCCAGCCCGGACAATACCCGCGCGCCCGGCTCGGGCGGTGCAGCATCCCACACCTCGCCCGCCACCAGCGAGCGGATCTGGTCCTGATAGGGAATCACCGCACCGGTGAGCCCGGTGATGACCACCGCGAGAGCGATGATCAATCCGGTCCACCGGTGCAGAATTCGCAGCGCCTTGCGCATCTATCGAAGAGCGCCCGTCACAGACGCACCCGCACCCCGCCAAAGACCATCTGCGGCATCGAACCGTAGTTGAGGATGGTCTGGTAGTCCTCGTCGAACAGGTTTTCGACGCGGGCATAGACCTCGACCATGCCGTTGATCGGGTAGGACGCCCTGAGGTCGACGGTGGTGTAACCGGGCACGACCAGACTGTTTCCGGCATCGTTGAAGTGGTCGCCCACCACGCTCACGGTGGTCGCCACGTTCAGACCAAACGGCGCGGTGTAGCTGGCCGTGGCGTTGAAGGTATCCTTCGCCCGGCGTGCCAGCTGGTTGCCGAAGTTGGGGTCGCCCGGTGTCGCATACTCGGCATCGAGGTAGGTGTAGTTGGCCGAGAGGCTGAAGCTATCCAGATCCAGCCCTGCCCCCAGTTCGACACCCTCGGCATCGACCTTACCCTCATTCTGGTAAATGCCGTAGAGGAACGGATCGGCAGCACAGCGCGGATTAGCGGGAATCGCTACGCAACTGACGTAGGAGACAAGGTTCTCGGTTTCGCGGTGGAAATAGACCGCCGAGACCCGGAACAGGTCGCCGAACATCTGCTCGCCGCCCACTTCCCAGCTTTTCGATTCCTCGGGCTTGAGATCGGGCGTGCCGTAGCCGGGGGCGTAGAGCTGGAACAGGCCGGGCGCCTTGAACCCTTCTGAGTAGCTGGCGCGCAGCACGGTATCGCCGCCGTTTGGCGTATAGGCCACCGACGCCGCGCCCACCGTGGCGCCGCCGAAGTGGCTGTGATCCTCATGACGAAGGCCGCCGGTAAGGGTCAGACCTTCGACCGGCTCCACGGTCACATTACCATAAAAGCCGAGCGTATCGTCCCCCACTCTCCTGCCGGGCGCGGAGGTGCCGGTGAACGCGTTCTCGGCATATTCGACCCCGAACACGACGAAGTTGCCCGCCGAGATATCGAAGGTGCCCTGATATTCGAACCGATCGCTGCGCCCACGGGCATCGAAGGTCTCGACCGCATTGGCCGGATCGCTCTCATCAAGGTTGGTCCGGTTAATCTCGGTCCGCCCGTAGGAAACGCGATTGTTCAGGCGGTCGAACAGGCGGAAGTTGAGACCGGAGTAGATCAGCCAGGTATCGGTGAGCCCGCGGTTGGCAGCATCGCCGTTGAAAGCATCATATTCGACATCGCCGTCTGCATAGTAGGACCGCAGATCAAGCGAGACGTCGTCCGAAAAGGCATAGTCGATCCGCCCGTTAAGCGAGACATTCTCGTAGCCATCGCTTTCGGTGCCGGTGGCAAAGGCGGAAACGCCATCCGAGGTCGAATAGCCGCCGTTTGCCTGCCAGGTCAGGCCGCCGCTCTTGCCGCCCACTCCGCCGCGCACGAGATAGCTTTTGAGCTCGCCCGCTTCGGCCTGAAACTGCGCTTCGAGCGGTTTTCTGGGCTTCTTGGTGATGATGTTGATCACGCCGCCAATGGCCTGGCTACCGTAGAGCACCGACTGGGTGCCGCGCAGAACCTCGATCCGACCCACGCCGCTGGTGGACACGTCGGTCAGCGTGGCGCCGCCATCGGTGGTCGAGGGATCGTGCAGGCGCACGCCATCGTAAAGGATCAGGGTCTGGCCACTGTCGGCGCCGCGAATATAGACCGAGGTCGCGGTGCCGGGGCCGCCGTTGCGGCGAAATTGCACGCCGGGTGTCTGCGCAATCAGCTCGGTTACGCCGATCTTCTGGCTGGCTTCGATCTGTGCTTCGGTCAGCACGGTCACGCTCTGACCGACCTGATCGAGCGAGACCGGCGTGCGGTTGGCAGTGACGACGATCCGCGCGTCATTGTCCCCGACCGCTTCGTTGGAATCGCCAATCGTCTGCGCCTGCACCACTGCGGGCACAAGCAGGCAAAAGGCGCAAAGCGGCGCGAACGCAACGGACTTCCTCATGTTATCTCTTTCTGTTCCAGTACCTGTCGGAGGAGGAGTTCAATCGGCAAGCCGGTAGCGCAAGCACCGCCAAACAGCGCAAGCACCGTGGCACTCACGTGAGAACCAAAGCTGTTCGAACACCCTCTCTTGCGCTCTGTCATGACCGCAAGGCAGAGGTCTAGGTAAGTTAATTACGGCAACAGCCGCCGTTACGTCAGCGTTACAAGCGCTGGAAGTCTAGCGCCGGGCAGTCCTGTTAACGGGAGACGAGTGGCAGGGGCAGCGCAGAGCTAGCCCGGCCTGTTCAGCGCTTCAGCGCTACACCGATTGACTTCAGTTCGGTGTAGAGCTCGATCGCGCTCCAGCCCATTTCGCGGCCCCAGCCAGACTGGCCGAAGCCGCCGAAAGGAAGGGCCGGATCAATCACGTGGTGGGTGTTGATGCCAACCGTGCCTGCCTTGATCCTTTTTGCAACGGCATGGGCCTTGTCGATGTCCTGGGTAAAGACGCTCGCGGCAAGACCGTAGATGCTGTCGTTCGCTTCCCGCACGGCGCTGGCTACATCACCGTCGGCAAAGGTAGCGGACACGAGGACCGGCCCGAAAATTTCTTCCTTCACAACCGCCATGTGCGGCGCCGTGTCGGCAAGGATCGTGGGTTCGACGAAATAACCGTCATCACCGTGATGTCTGCCGCCGCAGAGCAGTCTGGCCCCGTCGCCAACACCCGACTGGATATAGCCGAGCACCTTTGCTTGCTGCTCGGCTGAGACCAGGGGGCCGATCTGGGTGGCCGGATCAAGACCCGGTCCAATCCGCAGGCCTTGCGCATGTTCGGCCAGCGCCTCGTGCACGGCATCGGCGATGCTATCTTCGACATAGAGGCGGCTGCCGGCGGTGCAGGTCTGGCCCATATTGTAGAAAATGCCCGATGCGATGGCGGGGATGGCCACATCGAGATCGGCATCGGCAAACAGGATCATCGGCGACTTGCCGCCCAGTTCCAGCGAGACCTTCTTCAGATTGCCCTTTGCCGCTTCGAGGATCTTCTTGCCGACCTCGGTCGACCCGGTGAAGGCAACCTTGTCGACATCGTCGTGTGCGGCGAGCGCTGCCCCGGCCTCTTCGCCAAGACCGGTGACCACGTTGAAGACGCCGTTCGGGAAACCCGCCTCCTCCACAAGTTCGGCAAGGCGCAGCGCGGTCAGCGGTGTTTGTTCGGCGGGCTTCAGGACGATGGTGCACCCCGTGGCAAGAGCCGGGGCGACCTTCCAGATCGCCATCATGAACGAGAAGTTCCAAGGCACGATCTGGGCGCAGACACCCACGGGCTCGCGCAGGGTGTAGGCGTGAAACGGAGCGGGTTGCGAGAGAGGGATTGTCTCGCCCGTAAGCTTCGTGCTCCAGCCCGCCATGTAACGCAGCAGTTCGTGCGAAAAGGCGACATCGCCCCACCGTGCATCGGTGACGGGCTTGCCGTTATCGATCGCCTCCAGTTCCGCCAGTTCGTCCGCATGGCGTTCCACCAGATCGCCCAGCCGCCAGACCAGCTTGCCACGATCGGCTGGCGTCATCTTTGCCCAGGGGCCTTCGTCAAAAGCCCTGCGCGCTGCGGCCACGGCAAGATCGACATCGGCTGCATTGCCGCGCGGAACGCTGGTAACCCGCTTGGCCGTGGCTGGATCGAAGACTTCTATCTGCGCATCGCGCTGGCGCCATTCGCCGTCGATGAAGAGGCCGCGACCACGGGCAATGAAGTCTCGGGCCGCGTCACCAAGACGCGCAAGGTTGGGGCTGGTGTCAGTCACGATCTGCTCTCTTCTGCTACTTGTGGGCACCCCCGGCTTTCGACGGGGATGCCCTAGGCAAGAAGAGGATTTCGCAGGGTCTCGAAGGTCATGAAAGTCACCCTCGGGTGGTAGCGCCTCAGACTATTGCGATGCTCTCAGCGCCACCATGCATTGCCGATTGTGCGCATCGCATTGGTGCCGCAGTGCACTTCGCCGCCAACAACGTGGTGGCTGTACCAGTCGTCGACCGACCATGTCTTGATGCCCACCTTCGCATAGGCTGCGCTCACCGCCTCGCCCATCAGTTCGACACCGTCGATCACCGGGCCCCATTGCGCTGGCATGATGTAGTTATGCCGATCGACAACCACGCCGTTCACAGCGGCCGGATAGTAGGCAATCAGGGTCCCTGGGCCGTAAACGATCTCTTCGCGCGGCCAATCGAGATCCGGCGGAAGCATGGGCGGCTCTCCGCCCTCCTCCGGCTCCACCGCGAAATCAGCGGTTTGAAACAGGCCGGGGACGCGCAGAACCTCGTCCTCGGTGACGCCGGTTTCGGCCATGAGGATCGCCAGGTTCAGCTCCACCCTTCGCCTTGCCAGCTCGTTCTTCCGCATCAGGTCTTCGTCGGCCAGCAATTCGTCGATCGTCAGGTCATGCTGGCCTTCGATCGAAAACGCCGGATGACCACCGAAACCGTTTCGCTGCGCCTCGCGCAGCACCTCAAGCCCGGCAGGCACATCCTTGATCGCAATCACCCAGCCGCGCGCATTGTCGGCAGGCAGGAATTGCACGAATTCGTCGACATGAGCGATGGCGAGCCACGAGGTATCGAGGAGGATCGGATCCTGCGCCTCCTGCGCCTCGAAGAATGTCACCATGTCATGATGCGGCGCGAGCCCGTCGCCAGCATCGCCGTAGATCACCCGCCCGGCCGGATAGCGCCGTCCATTCGCTTCGTAAGGCGGCACCGTTTCGAGATTGCCGAAGGAATCTGCCTGATGATAGTTGTCGCCGCCGATTTGCACCACGCCAACGCCCGGACCGCGCAAGTCGAACAGTGCACGTCCGGCAGAGCGCGTAGGCTGGGGAGAGCGGATCGCGACCCGGATAACCTTCTGGCCGCCGCCAGTAGCGGGCATGGCCATGTAGCCGAATTCGACGAAGTCCTGCGCCCAGTTATCGAACGTGTGGATGATCTCGACCGGCTCGGCGAATCCGATTTCGGACAAGGTGGCAGACAGATCGGTAATGAACTGCTGGTGCGCTTTTGAGCGTCCGCTCTCGGGAGCGAAAATGCGGGTCGCCTTCTGCGTATGATTATGCAGCAGCACCGGCGCCACACGCATGGCCACCTGATCGGAGTGCGTCTGGCCACCATCGTCGACCGAGACTTCCAGCGTGACACCGCCATCCCACATGGCAGCATCACGCACCACATCGCGCGCATCGACGCCAAGCTGCAATCCGGCGCTAAGGTCTGCGGCTGAAAGCCGGTCTGAGGGCGCGAGATAGTCCCAGCTTGCGCCCCGCTTCACGAAGACCCTGATCTTCTCCGCACCAGCGCCAACCGCGGCGATGCGGCCGGAAGCGGCCTGCGGCAAGTCGGCTATCGGCATCAGCCGGACGGGCGCAAAATACTCGGGAGCACGGGCTGCCTCACCCTGCGCATCGTTGCAGGCCTCCAGCTCGTCATCGCTGAGATCGGTCTGCGCCGGTTTGGGGCAGCGCCTGGCCGTGTCGCCGATGTTCGCCAGCAGAATCGCACCGCGATCCTCGCTCCACTGTGTTTTCCCGTCACGGTCCGCAGTGTCGACAACACCATCGCGATTGGTGTCGGCCAGAATTTCCAGCTCAAGCGCCTGGGCTTGCGGGGCGATGGCAAACATCGCTCCGGCCACGCCGCAAAGCAGGGATTTCGTTCGCACGACTTTGGAAAACCTCAAGGCATAATCCTCCCGTTGTTGCGGCGACATGGGCCTGATGATGCGCACGGAAGCAAGTCCCCTGCAGGGGGTATCCATCCCGGCGTCCACACAGTGCGTGCGGTCAGGATGGTTTGACCGCCACGCACCCGAGTTTGACATCCAGATAGTCGTCCATCCCGAGATGCGATCCCTCGCGTCCCAGCCCGGATTCCTTGATGCCGCCAAACGGCGCGACCTCGGTCGAGATGATGCCAGTGTTCACGCCCACCATCCCGTATTCGAGCTGCTCCATCATCCGCCACTGGCGCGAGGCATCAGCGGTGTAGACATAGGCGGCGAGCCCCGCCCTGCTCCGATTGGCGAGCGCGATTGCCTCCTGCTCGGTCGCAAAGCGGGTGATCGCGGCAAGCGGGCCAAAGGTTTCCTCGCGCCATAGCAGCGCATCAGGCGAAACCCCGGAGAGCACCGTCGGGGCGAAAAAGCGTTCGCCCGCTTCGTGTCGCGAGCCGCCGCTGTGTAATGTCGCCCCATTGTCCAGCGCATCGCGCACATGGCGCGAAACCCTGTCTGCCGCCGCCGTGGCGATAAGCGGCCCCTGATTGGTGCCAGCGGCGAGGCCATTACCAACTGCAAACTCCGCCACAGCAGCACTCAGCGCCTCGGCGAAGGGTTCGACCATCGCGTCCTGAACGAGGAAGCGGTTTGCGCAAACGCAGGTCTGCCCCGAATTGCGGAACTTGGATGCGAGCGCCCCCTTCACCGCCTCGTCGAGATCGGCATCCTCGAACACGATGAAAGGCGCATTGCCTCCCAGTTCCAGGCTCACGCGCTTGACCGTGCCTGCGCATTTAGCGACCAGCATCTTTCCGACCGCAGTCGATCCGGTGAAGGTGAACTTGTTCACCTGTTCGCTGGTCGTCAGCACATCGCCGATGGCTGCGGCATCGCCAGTCAGCACGTTGAAAACACCCGGCGGAATGCCGGCTTCCTCGGCAAGGGCGGCCAGCGCGAGCGCAGAAAACGGGGTCAGCTCGGACGGCTTGACCACGAATGTGCAACCTGCAGCCAGCGCCGGGCCTGCCTTGCGGGTGATCATTGCGAGCGGGAAATTCCACGGCGTGATCGCGGCAACCACACCGACCGGCTGCCGGAACACCAGCAATCGGCGGTCAGCCTGATGCGGCTCGATCATCTCGCCCATCACCCGGCGCGCTTCCTCGGCAAACCATTCGAGGAAGGCGGCAGCATAGCCGACCTCCCCCTTGGCCTCGGCCAGCGGCTTGCCCTGCTCGGCGGTCAGGATCGTGGCGAGATCGTCGGCATGGTCGTTGAGAAGCTGCGCCCAGCGGCGCAGGATCGTACTCCGCTCCTTCGCCGGGCGGGCTTTCCACTCGGCCAGAGCAGCAGTCGCTGCGTTTACCGCGCGCTCGGCCTCCGGCTTTCCGAGGTTCGGTACAGAACCGATAGTGGCGCCCGTCGCGGGGTTATCGACGTCCAACCGGCTGTCAGCATCGACCCACGCACCGTCGATGTAAGCCGATTGGTGCAACAGCCCTGTTTGATGCAGCACGGCGGTGAGATCGTCAGGCCGGCTCATGATGCCTCTTCCGCAGCAACGCTGGCAAGCGCATTGGCCAGCACGGCAAATCCTTCGTCGATCAGGCTATCTTCCGCAGTCAGCGGGACAAGAATGCGGATCGTTTCCCCGCCCGCCCCGCAGGCGAGGATGACCAGCCCATTATCAAGCGCCGCCCGGGCCACCGCCTTGGCGCGCGCGCCATTCGGCTTGCCATGCGCATCAACGACATCGAAGCCGATCATCGCGCCAAGCCCGCGAACATTGGCCACGGGCATGCCGGCATTGCTCCAGCCCAGCAGCCGATCCTTCATGGCCTGCCCCATTGCTTCGGCCCGAGCGCACAGGCCGTCCTGCTCGATAACGTCGAGCACGGCCAAGGCTGCCGCGCAGCCGACAGGCGAACCGCCATAGGTGCCGCCAAGCCCGCCCGGCTCAACCGCGTCCATCACCTTTGCCTTGCCGATCACGCCGGACAGCGGAAAGCCGCCCGCCAGCGACTTCGCAACACACATCAAATCAGGTTCAACGCCGCTGTTTTCGATCCCGAACAGCTTACCCGTGCGCGCGAACCCGGCCTGAACTTCGTCAGAAATCAACAAGATGCCGTGGGTATCGCAAAGCTCTCTCAGAAAGGCGAGGAACTCAGGCGGCGCAACGTGAAAGCCACCCTCGCCCTGCACCGGCTCGATAATGATGCAAGCCACCCGCTCAGGCTCGATATCGGTGGCAAAAATCTGCGCCAAGGCCGCCATCGACGCCTCTACGCTCGCGCCATTCAGGCCGGAGGGAAAGGGTGCGTGATAGACCTCTCCCGGCATGGGGCCGAAACCACGCTTGTACGGCGCGACCTTGCCCGTCATCGCCGATGCCAGCAGCGTTCGCCCGTGGAAGCCGCCGCCAAAGGCAATCACGGCAGAGCGACCGGTCGCCACGCGGGCGATCTTCACCGCGTTTTCGGTCGCTTCGGAGCCGGTGGTGAACAAGATCGTCTTCGCGTCTTCGGAAAACGGCGCCAGCTCGTTCAATCGCTCGCACAGGCGAATGTAGCTCTCATAGGCCGAAACCTGGAACGCGGTATGGGTGAAGCGCTCCAGCTGGTTCTGCACGGCCTCCATCACGGCAGGATTGCGATGCCCGGTGTTGAGCACCGCGATCCCGCCTGCAAAGTCGATGTAACGCCTGCCTTCGACATCCCACATTTCGGCGTTCTGCGCCTTCTCGATGAAGAGCTGCGTGGCGGAGGCAACACCGCGGGGAACTGCCTGCTCCCGGCGGGCCTGAAGGGTCTTGTTGTCGCTCACTTGTCGTCTCCCGATGCGGGCGTCGCGATACCCAGCGCACTTTCCGGTGATTTCCATTCCTCACCAAGTTCGCGCGCTACTGGTTCGCAGGTGATCGCACCATTCCAAACGTTCAGGCCTTGGCGCAAGTGCACATCGCGGCGCAGCGCCTCTTCCCAGCCGAGATCGGCAATCGCAATGACATGCGGCAAGGTCACGGCATTGAGCGCATAGGTGCTGGTGCGCGCCACGGCGCCGGGCATGTTGGCGACGCAATAATGAACGATGCCGTCCACGATATAGGTCGGATCGGCATGCGATGTGGCCTTGGATGTCTCGAAGCAGCCACCCTGATCGATCGCCACATCGACCAGCACGGCCCCCTTCTGCATGGAGGCAAGCATCTCGCGCGTGACCATTTTCGGAGCCGAAGCGCCCGGCACCAGCACGGCCCCGATCACGAGGTCCGATTCCGAAACCAGCTGCTCGACAGCAGCCCGGCTGGCGAAGGACGTGCGTGCCCGGTTCTCGAACTGGTTGGCGAGACGATCGAGCACCACGGGGCTGCGGTCGACAACGGTGACTTCGGCGCCAAGCCCCACGGCCATCTGCGCCGCGTGGAAACCCACCACACCGCCGCCCAGAATCGTGACCTTGGCCGGAAGCACACCCGGCACTCCGCCCAGCAACACACCGCGACCGCCGTGCACCTTCTGCAAGGCCGTTGCGCCTGCCTGCGCAGACATCCGCCCGGCGACCTGACTCATTGGTTTCAACAAGGGCAGCCCGCCAGCGGCATCGGTCACCGTTTCATAGGCGATGCAGGTTGCGCCGGACTTGAGCAGATCGCGCGTCTGATCCGGATCGGGCGCCAGATGCAGATAGGTGAAGAGAACCTGCCCCTCGCGCAACATGGCGCGCTCGACGGGCTGCGGCTCCTTGACCTTGACGATCATCTCGGCCTCTTCGAACACGGCCTTGGCGCTGTCGCGGATCTCGGCCCCGGCGGCGACATAGGCCTCGTCGCTTGCATCGATACCTGCACCGGCGCCCGTTTCGACCAGCACCCTATGCCCGCGCGCAGCAAGCTCGTTGACGCTTTCAGGTGCCAGACCGACCCGGTCTTCCTGGCTCTTTATCTCACGGACAGTTCCAACAATCATTCCCGCATTCCGTCCTATTGTTGACTTGGATTGCGGTGCCAATTGCCACGGTCGGCATGCACATTCTTGTCCCCCCGAGGTGTTAGCTCTCAACTCCGGCCCCGTCGGCCAACCTGAACTGGTGTAACCCCTGTGGGGGAATGTCCCTCCGGGAATTGGGCGCATAGCCTCCGCTTGGATAATGGGCGACAAGTCTCAGCCGCCCGGACCGCGCAATCAGAGCAAGAAATCGAGGAGAACACTCATGACTGTCTATCGCTCGCCCCTAGGACTGTTCAGCAAGGCCGGATGGGCAGTTTCGACATCCCTCGGAGCCCTGCTGTTTGCGGCACCGGCGCTGGCTGGCCCCGATCTCATCGTCGTCAACGGCGATGTCTATACCGTCGATGAAGAATACCCGCGCGCTGAAGCCTTCGCAGTCGAAGACGGCAAGTTCACCGCTATCGGCACGAACGAGGAAATCCGCGCTCTGGCCGATGCAGACACCGAAGTCCTCGACGCCGAAGGTCACACGGTCACGCCTGGCTTCATCGACTCGCATGGGCACTTCAGCGGCGACAGCAACCAGCTCAACCTCTACGTGCAGTCGCGCGATGAGTGGGCCGACCTGATCCGCGCCGAACACGAACGCCTTGGCCCCGACGAATGGCTTATCGGTCGCAACTGGGACCACACGATCATCGACGATGTGCTGCCGACCAAGGAATTCCTCGACGAAATCGTTGGCGACCGCCCCACCGTCCTCACCCATATCGACGGTCACTTCGTCTGGGTGAACTCCGCCGTCATCGAGATGGCCGGGATCACGGCCGACACACCGGTTCCGCCGGGTGGCCAGATCGTGGTCGACCCCGAAACGGGCGAGCCGACCGGCATCCTGAAGGAAGGCGCGGTGGATCTCGTGCGCGCGCTCATTCCGCGCCCGACTGACGAGCAACGCTACGCGTCGCTGCCCGCTGCGATCCACTATGCCAACAGCCTCGGCATAACCGGCATGCACAACATGGCCGCCTATGATGACTGGCTGCACGTGTTGCAGGAGGGCGGCCTGACCATGCGGATGTGGCACGGCTTCTTCGGCGGTTTCGACCCGGCCAAAGATCCGATGCGGCAGCCCGGCAGCATGGAAGAAAAGGTGGCTGGCCTGCGCGCTGAGCAACAGCGCGTGCGCGACCTGGTCGAGGCGACCGGCTTCGAGGACGAGGTTGGGCCGCTGTTCGAAATGGGCTTCGTCAAACTGATCAACGACGGCGTCTTGTCGGTCCATACGGCGGTGCTGCTCGACGCCTACCGTGACCAGCCGGGGTGGACCGGCGCATGGTTCGTCGAGCCGGAAGATCTCGCAACAGAGGTCGCCGCACTGGAGGCAGGCGGCTTCCAGGTCGCCATCCACTCGATCGGCGATGGCGCCGTACGTTCATCACTGGATGCCTATGAGGCGGGCCGCGAAGGCAGCACCGCAACGTTGCCGATGCGGATCGAGCATGTCGAACTGCTCAGCAAGGAAGACCTGCCGCGCTTCAACGAGTTGAACGTGGTGGCATCGATGACCCCCAACCACATGACCAAGGCCGTGGCCTATATCGAGGAACGGATCGAACCGGCGCGCGAAGACCGTGCCTACACCTGGCAGTCGCTGCTCGACACCGGCGCCACGGTCATGTTCGGCGCGGATGGCACGACCTCGATGTATCTCGACCCGCTCAAGCAGATGGGCGATGCGATGTACCGCACCAACCATGTCGGCTTCAACGATAGCGAGCCATGGCATTCGGAACAGGCAATGACCTTCGCACAGGCGCTCAAGGCCTACACGCTCTCGCCAGCCGAAACGACCAGCTGGGGCGACCAGATCGGGTCCATCTCTGACGGCAAGTGGGCCGACTTCGTCATCCTCGGGGGAACGGTAGGAGAGCCCGTGGACCCGGCAATCTTCGACATGGGTATCGAGGCGACCTACTTCGCTGGTCAGCCGGTGTACGAAGCCGAATAGGGCAGCAAACAACAGGGGGAGGCACGAAACTGCCTCCCCTTTTTTATACTGAGTGTGTTTAGCGGCGCTGGCTCACTTGCGAACACCAGCCAACTGCATGACCGTTCGCAACAGCACATTTGCGCCTGCTTCCAGATCTGCCGGTTCCGCCGATTCCAGTTCGTTGTGGCTAAGGCCATCGGCGCAAGGCACGAAAATCATCGCGGTGGGCGCAAACTGCGCGGTGTGGAGGCTGTCATGCCCTGCCCCGCTGACCAGCCGCATGTTCGAATAGCCCAGCGCCCGGGCGGCCTCCTCGATCGTATCCACCAGATGCGGCGCAAAGGCAGTGGGCGCCATGTGCCAGACCTCGTCGAGGGCGAAGCGCACGTCAGCCTCGGCACAGGCCGTCTCGATGATCCGGCGCATTTCCGCCTCCATCGCCGCCAGCACCTCATCATCGGGATGGCGGATGTCGATGCTGAGATAGAGCGTGTGCGGCACCGTGTTGCGCGCACCCGGTTGCGCAGAGACATCGCCGATCGTCGCCCGGCCCCATGGTGCGTGGGCATCGGCAAGCGCCAGCACCTGCGAGACGATCGGCGCGACTGCCCGCCACGGATCCTTGCGCATGGCCATCGGGGTCGGCCCAGCGTGGGCGGACTCTCCCATCACCTTGAGATCGAACCAGTGCGCGCCCTGAATGCCGGAGACCACACCGATAGTGGTCTCTTCCGCCTCAAGGATCGGCCCCTGCTCGATATGCGCTTCGAGCATGGCAGCATAAGGCCTTGGCGACGCGGGAACGTCACCGCGATAGCCGATCCGCTCAAGCTCGTCGCCAAGGCGCAAGCCTTCCTTGTCCTTGGTGGAATAGGCCTGATCCAGCGAATAGACGCCGCTCATCACGCCCGACCCCAGCATGGCGGGGGCGAACCGGCATCCTTCTTCGTTGGTCCAGACGGCCACTTCCAGCGGGTTCACGAACTCGGCCTTCGCATCGACCAGCGTGCGAACCACTTCGAGCCCGGCCAGCACGCCATAGACCCCGTCGAACTTGCCGCCCGTCGCCTGCGTATCGAGATGGCTGCCCATCGCGATAGGCTCGGCGTTGGGATCGCTGCCTTCGAGCCGAGCAAAGATGTTGCCAACCTCGTCCACCTTTATGGAGCACCCGGCAGCCTTGGCCCAGGAGACGAACAGGTCGCGCCCCTCCTTGTCGAGATCGGTCAGCGCCTGGCGATTGCAGCCGCCTTTATCGGTCGCGCCGATTTTCGCCATGTCCATCAGGCTGCCCCAAAGCCGTGCGCCATCAATCTTGAGGTCATCGCTCATTTACCGCATCCTTGTGCTGCCTTGGTGCAAAGCTTCAGTGTGGCCGTTTGTGCGGCTGCCTTTCAAGCTACCCCGAGAGGGTACAGCCGCGGCGGGCATTTGATTTGCGGCCTATAACCCGTGGGGGGGACTATCGGCATTCTGCACGGGCATTAGTTTCAGCGTGAACTCGTGCTTATGCATAATTTGGAGCGATGGAATGGAAAGCACCTCGAAATCGGATGCCTGGCGTGCTGATCGGGATCACTTCCTGCACCCTTACACCGACTTCACGACTTTCCAGGATACCGGCAGCCAGGTGATCAGCCATGGCGACGCGATGTATGTCGTGGACGAAACCGGACGCTCCTACCTTGATGGCATTGCCGGCCTGTGGTGCGTCAATCTTGGCCATGGGCGAAGCGAGATTGCCAAGGCGATGGGCGATCAGGCCCAGCAGCTGGGCTACTTCAACACCTTCGGGCATTCGACGAACACGCCCGCCGCCCTGCTGGCAAAGCAGCTGGCCGAGCGCACGCCGGGAGACCTCAACCACGTCTTCTTCACGACGGGCGGCTCCACCGCCAACGACACCGCCGTGCGGCTGGCGCACTACTATTTCAATCGGCTGGGCAAGCCGCGCAAGAAGAAGATCCTCTCGCGCAACAGCGGCTATCACGGCTCAACCTACTTCGCTGCGGCGCTGACGGGCATTCACGGCATCCACTACGGCTTTGACAGGATCGCTGAGGACATCGTCCATCACCTGTCGGCCGCCAATTGCTATCGTCGGCCCGAAGGCATGGACGAGGCGCAGTTCTGCGATTTCCTGATCGACGAAGCCCGCCACCGGATCGAGCAACTGGGCGCAGACAACATCGCCGCCTTCATTGCCGAACCGGTGATGGGTGCCGGCGGCGTGCTCGTCGCGCCCGAAGGCTACCACCGCCGGATGGCCGAGGTCTGCAAAGAGAACGAGATTCTCTATATTGCCGACGAGGTCGTCACGGGGTTCGGGCGGCTTGGCCACTGGTTCGCCTCCGAGGACCGCTTCGGCCACATTCCCGACATCCTGATCACCGCCAAGGGGCTGAGTTCGGGCTATTGCCCCATCGGTGCGGCGGTGTTCTCCGATCGGATCTATGAGGCGCTCAGCAAGCCGCAAGGCCCCGGCGGGGTGCTGAGCCACGGCTTCACCTATTCCGGCCACCCGGTGTCCTGCGCGGCCGCTCTGAAGTCCATCGAGCTTTACGAGAAGGAAGATGTCTTCAGCAATGTCCGCGATACCGGCCCCTATCTCATGGAGCGCCTGAAGGGGCTGTCGCGCCATGAAGTTGTCGGCGACATTCGCGGGGATCACCTGATGGTCGGCGTCGAGCTGGTTGCGGATCGCGAGGCCAAGCGCAACTTCCCGCCTGACATGGCAGCAGCCGAAGTGGTGTTTGGCAGGGCCCGCGACCATGGCGTCATCGTGCGCCCGGTCGGCGACACGATCATTCTCTCGCCGCCGCTGATCATCTCGCGTGAGCAGGTGGATACGTTGGTCGATGGCCTCGACCAGGCAATTGCAGACGTTTCGGGACAGCTGCTTTCGCGAGCCGCGGGCGCTTAGTCGCCTGCGCGCTGGCGCTCAGAAACTCTTGCGGAAGAACATCGAGTAGATCTCTCGCGTGCTGCGCGTGCCCAGCTTGCGGTTGATGCGCTTGCGGTAGACCTTCACCGTCTCGTGACTGATGCCCAGTTCGCGGCCGATCATCTTGTTCGAGAAGCCGCGCAACAGGTGTCCGGTCACCTCCACTTCACGGCCGACAAGCCCGCGTGCCTTGCAAATGCTCTGCAGGTTGTCGGTCGAATTGCCAGAGATGGTCGAAAGACTGGACCATTGCCGGTACATCAGCTCTCGAATTGCCGGAAATAGCGCCCGCAACTCACCGAGCTGGCCACGCGTCTTTTCCCCTTCGTCAGAGGCTCGGATTCCCAGCATCGTCAACAGGCAGATTTGCTTGCTCAGGCGCACGAATATTCCGCATTCATCCACCAGGCCGGTGGCGGCGTAGTAGGTTAGATAATACTCGCTCTTGCGAAAGCCGTCGGGCACGCATTCGGAGAAGCGATAGACCCCATCCTCCAGCTGCGAATTGGCCATGTTGTACCATGGATCAAGCAGGTAGGTGCCGTCGAAATAGGGGCGCAGCGTGATCCGTTCGTCCTCGGCGTTCAGATTGCTGAACAGGCGAACCGGCTTCGCTCCTTCGGAAAAGGCGGCAACGACGGTCGAGGTATAGCCACTGGGTCCTTCGAGCAGCCCTGCCAGCCGTTCTCCGAAACCGTTCGAACCTATCGACGCCAGCGCGAGCGAGAGGTGGGTGCCGATGCTCGCCAGTTCGGGATCGGGATCGTCGGATCGGCGCGGCCTGCGCCGCATCGGAGTGGGTGCAGGTGTGTTCATGCGCAAGGAGGCCTGAGTTGCAGTTTCCTCATAGTGTTCACTGCGACAGCACTGCCTCCGAGGGATTTCGGGTGAGCGTGATGATAATGCCCAGCCCCAACCACATCAAGCCGATCGTCAAGGCCAGCCACGACAGGCTGAACCATAGCCAGATGGTCAGCAGCAACCCCACCACCGGACAGATCAGGTACCGCAGCACGGCCCCCGCCGACTTCTGCGCGATGCGATCGCGGAAGATAAGCGGCACCGAGAGGTTCACCATCGAGAAGGCGAACAGAGCCCCAAAACTGATCAGCGACGCGAGACTTTCCAACGAGACTACAACCGCGATCAGCGAGAAGAGAGCGACGGTGAAAATGGCATAGGTCGGAGTGCTGAACCGGCGATCGAGGTGGCCGAACCATGCCTTTGGCAACTGCCCTTCACGCCCCATCGCGAACATAATGCGCGAGACGCTGGCCTGAGACGCGATGGCAGAGGCAACGCAGCCTGCCAGATAGGCAGCGATGAACGCCGCTGACACCACGGTGCCAAGCGGCCTCATCACTTCCAGACCGGCCGTATCGGCTGACTGGATCTGCCTCCAATCCCCGATAACAAGCGCCCCCGAATAGGAGAGGATGATGAAGATCCCGCCGCCGAGCAACGCGGTCAGAAGAATTGCACGTGGGACAGTGCGCTGAGGATCGCGGGCCTCCTCGGACAAGGTCGAAACGGCATCGAAACCGAGAAACGACAGGCACAGGATCGCCGCCCCGGCAAGCAGGCCGCTCCATTCGATGCCCGGTGAATAGAAGGGATCGAGCACGGGCACAGTAGACTCGCGCAGGAACACGATGGCGACGAAGGCCACTGCGAACACGATCTGCCCCGCGACGAGTATCAGGCTTGCCCGCTTCACGACATCGACCCCGATGACATTCAGGAACGTGACAAGAGCAATCGCAGCGATGATGAAGACGGCGCTGGGAACCGAAGGAAACTGGGCGTTGAGATATATACCGATAATCAGATAGTTGATCGCGGGCAGCAAGAGATAATCCAGCAACAGCGTCCAGCCGGTGGAAAAGCCAACCTTCCTGCCAAATGCCGCCGAGACATAGGCGAAAGCGGAGCCTGCGGAAGGAATCTTGCGCACCAGCGCTGCGTAACTCAATGCCGTGAACAGCATTGCAATGGTCGTGATCAGGTAGGCGAGCGGCAGATGGCCCTGCGTAATCTGCGTAACGGCCCCAAAGGTCGTGAAGACCGTGAGTGGCACAAGATAGGCAAGCCCGAACATTGTGAGCGAAAACGTGCCCATCACGCGGCTCAGCTTGGGATCGGTGCTATCCGGACCGGGGGTTATCTGTTCGCTCAATGTGCCTGTCATAATCGGGAATTCAATCCTTGCCGGTGGCGAGGAACCGGCCATCGCGTGAAATGGCCGGCTCCCTGACGCACTCTATCAGTGACGGTACGAAACGGTGAGGCCGATCGTCCGCGGACGCAATGACGACGCGGTAAAAACCACATTGTTGAACTGCGCATCGAGCCCGAACAGCGGCGCCGCATTGGTGAGGTTATCGACAAAGATCGAAGCGTCGACGTTGTCGAACTCCGCGCCAACGCGAAGGTTGATGGTCGTGTAGGCCTCGAGCGGACGCAAAAGCGGATCGTACTGCGGTGAAACCGGGTCCTTCTCGCCGTACCTGCGCGCCTTGGTGAGATGCGAAAGGTCAGCACGGGCATAGAATTGCTCGTGGTTGTACTGGCCATAGAGCGAGAACCTCCAGGGCCGCGTTTCGCCGATGGGGCTGCCCGCCGCACCCAGCACCGTGCCATCAGGCGTGACGACATCGTCCTGGTAGGTGGTCGAGTTGTAGCCCGCGGTCCCACCGATGCGAAGGTCGTCAATCGGCTCGATGTCTACCGCGAGATCGACACCCTTGGAGGTCGCATCGCCCAGATTATCGACAAAGGCATAGAGGCAAGTCGGCAGGAACACGCTGTTCTGAATGTTCGACCAGTCGATGTAATAGGCGCTGACATCGATAGACACCCGCCCGTTGGCCAGACGGTTCTTCGAGCCGATTTCATAACTCCAGACCGAGTCCGAGCCGAAGATTTCGGGCTGGGTTGGATTGCCCGACCCATCGACATAACCGATGTTGGCAAGGTCAGGCCCGCAGAACTTCGCCGGAACGCGCGCATTGACGCCGGCCGGGCGGAAGCCCTTTGCAATCGTGCCGTAGAACAGATGGTCCCGCGTGGCCTGCCAAGAGATCCCGAACTTGGGCGTGACCGCGGTTTCCGAGTTCTCGAAGCCGCTCGTATCCACATAGACGGGGGCAAAAGTCCCCGAGCCGACAGTACAGGTCTCACCGGCAGGGCAAGGCGCGCCGTATGGTGCGTTGTCGTTGTTGAGAGGGCCGCGGAAGGTGGCGTCCAGCTCCAGATCGTTCTTGGCCACGCGGACGCCGGCGATCAGCGTGAGGTCTTCGATCACCTCGTATTCGACCTGCGCGTACCCGGCCAGCTGCGTCTCTGTCAGGTCGCGATTTTCGATGTAGGAGCTGTTCTTTGCTCCGACCAGCGGTGTACCGAACGCATTCTCGATCGCCGATGAGCCAGGCCCGAAAGGCTGGCCACCAGTCACTCCGCCAAATAGCGGCAAGACCGCCAGGTTGGCGACGAAGTTGTTGCCGATATCCTGGGTCGAGCCCTGCTTGTTGTGTGAATAGAAGCCGCCCACAACCCAGTTGAAGCGCGACGTCGTATCGGAAGACTGCAAGCGCACTTCCTGAACGAAGTTTTCCTGCGACACCCCATATGCCGAGACCGACTTGTAGCCTTCGGGAACGAAGAACTCGAAGGCAAACTGGAACGCGTCGATGTTCGTGAAGTCGAGGAACGTCTCGCTATCGCGATCGAAGTACGACGTGTTGCTGATGAGCTGCACAGTATCCGACAGTTCGATCTCGGCATCGAGCGAGTAAAGCCAGAATGTATCTTCGGAAGATTCGAGATCAGGAATGTCGACCTGAGTAAAAAGCGGATTGGAGGCCGGATCGCCCTGGAAGTTAACGCGCCGGACGTAATCCGCATCATCAAGGTCCGAACCTGCGATCCAGAACGCCCCCAAGCCGTCGTCGCGGCGCAGGCGCTGATAGCTGACCGAGGGTGTGAAGCTCATCAGGTCGTTGGGACGAAATTCAATCGCGAGACGCGCGGTGAGTGCATCCGAGCTGTTGGTATCTTCCCGCAGCACCTCCGTGGTCGTGAAGTCCACCAGATTGCCATAGGGATATTCTGGCGTGGGCGCATTGCCGGTGGCAGGATCTGTGGCGGGCACAACGTCAGCCCTCACCGCATCCACATAGCCGCCGTCCTTGCGGTAATAGACGTGGCCGCGAAAGCCCAGCACGCCAGCCACAATTGGCCCGCCGATCGCTGCGCCGGCTTCGTAGGACTCGTCACCATTGTGCGTGGTGGAGACTTCCGCGCGGGCGTAGGACGACCAGTAATCCATGTTGGGCGAGGTTTGGAGAAAGCGAACCGTGCCGCCTTCCGAACCGGCTCCGAACAAGGTGCCCTGCGGGCCACGCAGGACCTCGACACGCTCGAGGTCGAATATCTCGGGGAAAGCAGTACCCGCGCCGTAGCCGAGGTTGCGTACCTGGATCGGAGTATCGTCGATATAGACACCGGTGGTGCCTGCACCGGCACCCGAAGCGATGCCGCGGATCGAGATATTGTTCGACCCGGTCAGTGTCCGGCCAAGTTCCAGGCCCGGGGTGAGGCTGACGAGGTCGTCGATCTTTTTCGCGCCTACGACTTCCAGCGCCTCTTCGTCGAATGCAGCCACACTCACGGGGGTGCGCTCGATCGATTCTGCTCGACGCGTTGCAGTCACGACAATGGTACCGGATTCACTTGCTCCGGTTGCGCGCGTTTCCTGCGCTGCAACCGGGGATCCGATGAAAGCTGCAAGCGAAGCGCCTGCAAGCAATACTACTTTCTTCATTTTCGAATTCCCCACTGTGTGCCGATGGGCTATTGCCCTGTTGCTCATCGGCAGGCTGTTTTGACTTGGGGAATAGTCCGCCCGACCTATGATATCAGCAAGTCACCTTCCGGGGGTACAGAGGCGTTCAGACGTCATACGGCACCCTGCCGCGCGAAGGCTCCGATCAATCGATGAACCTCGAATGCGGGGCCAGGCGGCAGGGCTCGTACGTTGGCGGCTGCAGCGTTTCCGCCAAGCCACCTAGTTCGCCGCATATATCAATCTGGCATTGGAAATTCAGAGGATCCTACGATCCCTTCTTATCCATCGCGAGAACGGGATTTTGCGAGCCAGTCTCGCGTCCTGGAAGGAACTCGTTGAGCACGCGGCGGCGGGAAAACTTCCAATCGCCATCCACCCGGCGCAGCTCATCCTCGTAGGTTCCGAAGGTGCCAACGAGGGGCTTGTTGTCTGGCCCGTTGTTGGCCATTTCCCACCACATTGCCGTGGCGAAAGCGCGGTCTCCGTCGACCCGAATGACCGTTTGGGCAAGGACATGGCGAAGAATTGCCGGGTTGCCCTTGTCGTCTGTGTAGATGGTGCCAATCCGCTCTTTAAAGCCGCGAATGGTCTCCACAATCGAGTCTCTGCCATGCGCCGTACCGCGCGCATATTCGAACTCGGCATCCTCGGTGAACGTCTGGCCGAACGTATCGAAATCATTCCAATCGAGCGCAAAGAGATAGCGCGCCATCAAATCCTCGATAGCGGCTCTGTCGTCGGCATAGGATGGCTGGCCCTGGTGGTGTGACATTCTTATTTTCCCATCATGATAATTCAGCGGTGTTCACCGTAACCCGGGCATTGGCCGGATCGCGACGCCAGCCGCACACGGTATCAATCAATTCCGCCGGATCTTCCGGCAGGTCGTTCCCGCGCCAGGCAATGTGGCGGTCTGGCCGCACCAGCACCAGCGCAGTCTCATAAGCAGGCGGCACATGGCTCACGTCCAGATCAAGCAATTGCAGAGGCATGGCCCGCTTCCGCGCTGCCGCGACCAACACGTCGACAGCAATATCAGGATCGGTTCGAAGCAAGACGAAGCCATCCTCCATCGCATCGTAGAGCGAGGTCCCGTCGGGGAGCCAATAGTGCGGCACCCGGCAACCCGGCACTGTAGAGGGGGTGTAGTCGCTCATCGAATAGTGCGGCGGGTGCGCGTCATCGGAAACGATGATCGGGGAACTGTCGTAGAAATAGCCGAAGTTCAGCCCGGCGCAGGCAAATTGCCGCACGTGCAGCTCCTCCGCCAACATGCCGAGTTCCTTGCGCACTCGTTCCCCTTCAGCCGTCTCGTCCATGATCGCTGGCGGGATATGCGTGCGTTCCGAAATGGCGCGTCCGGCGTGATCCATGGCAAAGCGCGACACCTGATTGGTGATCGGCAGGCGCTCCGCCTCATAACCGTCAAGCAGGCCTTCCCCGCCCCAGCCCTGCAGCCGTCCGGCCAGCATCCAGGATAGGTCCAGCGCATCGGCAATGCCGGCATTCATGCCATAGCCGGCGTAGGGAACCCAGATATGCGCCGCATCGCCAGCGATGAAAACGCGCCGATCGCGGAAGCGATCTGCTACCAGCCGCCGACCGATCCAGTCCTCGTTCCCCAGCACTTCGTATTCGAAGCTGTCGTCTACGCCCAGCACCATCCGCAGACAGGCATCACGGTCGACATCATCGAAATCCTGCTCTCCAGCGATCAGGTAATTGTGCAGCAGCCAGGTTTCCTGACCGTCAATTGCGATCAGATTCCCGGCGCGCTCGGGATGATAAAGATAGGTCATCCAGCCCGGCTTGCCCGGAATCAACCGGGCGAGTTCGGGAGCCCGGAAATAGGTCGACTGGACCTTCTGAATTTCGGCATCGCCCTCCAGCTTGGCGCCGATGCCCTTGCGCACAACGGACCGTGCTCCGTCGCAGCCAACGAGATATTCGGCCTCCAGCAATTCCGTTGTGTCGGAATCCAAGGCCACTGCTTCGACCGACACCCGTTCGGCCGTTTGGCTGAAAGCGGTCACCCTTGTTCTGTTCTTGATCGTAATCGCAGGGTGCGATGCCGCGTGATCGTAAATCAGCGGCTCGAAAAACATCTGGTTGCAGCGATGCGGTGGCTCAGGGGTCGGCCACCATCCATCCGCGCCCGAAGTGTCGAAATAGCGATCCTCCCGGGACGGAATGTGGATGCGGGCGAAATCCTCGCGCGTGGCGACCGGGCGGAACACAACGTCGGCCGGGTGGTCGGGCGGCAGTCCGCAATTGCGAATTTGGCCGGAAATGCCCATCCGCCGAAACGCCTCCATCGTGCGTGACGAGATGTGGTTACAGCGGACTGTCGGGATGGAACGGGCTTCCCGCTCATCGACAATCGTAACCTGAATGCCTCGGTCTGCCAGATCTATCGCAAGACAAAGCCCGACCGGTCCGGCACCGACGATGATGACTTGATTATGCATCGTGTAACAAAGTCCGTTCCATCATGCTGAATTTCAAAATGTCCGTTGGCGGGGCCCAGCCCAGGGCGAGCCCTGCCCCGCCAACTTGCGTATGCCGACCGGGACGCTGGGGAAGTAACCGCCCGGTGGCCGCCTTTGTAACGCCTTGCGCACGCTGACCGACCATTCGCGAGCACGACCGGGCGAAGCTGCCAGTTGCATGGAGCTGGTAGTTCACCCGCGCATTGGCCCGCGGATAGCGATTGATATGCAAGTTCGCCGTCTTGCGAGAGGTCATGAAGATGTCGCTCCGACAGGAAGCGTCGTCGGGATAGACGCGCCCGTGACCGGACCAAACGCACTGCCGATAGACAGCCCCATCCTGATCCGGTTGTCCTTCATTCTCTCCCTCTCATGAAGCACATTGCCGCGCTTTCAGCGCTTATTTCGGCAGATCGCGCATTTTCCGTAGTGGGAGGCAATCTCTTGAAAGACCGCCATTCGGGCAATCGAGCAGGAGCAATTTCCTATATTAGCTAAGCTAATTCACCATACCGAAACGCTGCCGTTCGCAAGCTGGGTAGAGAGTTCGACGACCTGTCGGCGCAACCAGATCGATGGTTCATGCCGATCGAAACGCGGGTGCCAATATTGGAACACTTCCAGCTTCGGCACCTCGAAGCCCAACTTGAGAATCCGCACCGGAAGAACACCAGCCACACGTTCTGCAAAGGCGCGCGGAAGTGTCGCGATCAGCTTTGCGTTTTTCTCGAGAAGGAACGGATGGATCAGCGCGTTCGGCGTGCTGAGATGAATCTCACGCTTGAAGCCAAGCTTGTCCAGCGTCTGGTCGATGCGAACACGCTTGATGTAGGGAGAATCGAGAACGAGGTGCGGCAGGCTGGTGTAGTCCTCAACGCTGACGACATCGGGCAACGGGCAGGTTTCTGCAACGATAGCAACCAGTTCGTGCTCAAATATCTTCTGGACCTTAAGGTCTGCCACTTCCTCGATCGGTCCGGCAAACGCCAGGTCAATCGTCCCGTCAGCCATGTAGCGCGCCAGTTCGCTGTCCGGCAACGCACGCGAAGCGACCTTCATATTCGGGGCTTCTTTAGCGAGGCGTTCCAGCAGCGGGGAAAGAAAGGTGAATTCGCCGAGGTCGGTCATGCAGATGGACAACTTTCCCCGCGCCTCGGACGGATCAAAGCCCGCCCGCACGACGATGTCTGTCTCGATCGACATGAGGACCCTCGCCACGGGATCTTCCAGACTGCTGCCCAGAGCCGTGGGCTCCATGCTATTGCCCACGCGGACAAGAAGCTCGTCGTTGAAGAACTTTCGCAGGCGAGCCAGCGACTGGCTGATCGCGCCCTGGGTAACATCAAGCTGCTCTGCGGCACGCGTCAGGTTGCGATAGCGAAGCACCGCGTCCAGCGTCAGCAGATGATTGAGATTGAGATCTCTTAGTCGGCCATTGCGCATGACACCTCCCTTCCCTCCGCTTATTAGTTACGCGAATAGCAAACAGAAGGTCGATCTGGCAAAAAAACCGATAAGCGGGTGTCGAAGGCAGAAAACTGCGGAGAGATCAGCGCCGAACGCGCCGGTGCTAACCTCTCCCACGCCTGCAGCTTTACAAGTTGATCGTGACGGACTTGATCTCGGTATAGGCTTCGACACCATTGCGACCGTTTTCGCGGCCCCAGCCCGATTGCTTGAAACCGCCCAGCGGCATGGCCGGGTCCGGCCCGCCCGCACCGCCATTGATGCGCACCATGCCCGCCCGGATACGCTTGGCAAGCTTCAGGCCGCTCGACATGTCACGCGTCCAGATTGAGGACGACAGGCCGAATGTCGTATTATTGGCTGCAGCGGCCACCGCTTCCAGATCGTCATCGCCGAAGGTCTGCGTGCATAGGACCGGACCGAAGATTTCCTCCTCCACCGCTTTCATGCCTGGCGCAGTGTCAGAGAGCACGGTCGGCTGCATGAAGTAGCCGCCGGAGCATCCCTCCACCTTGGCGGGTTGGCCGCCGACAATTGTCGTGGCGCCTTCGCCTTCGGCGCTTTCAATATAGCTGCTGACGCGGTCAAACTGCACCTGGCTGACCAACGGGCCCATCTGCGTTTCAGGCGAAAGGCCGCTGCCCAGCTTGAGTGACTTGGCAAACCCTGCCAGCCCTTCCAGCACCTGATCGCGCACCTTTTCATGCACGAACAGCCTGCTCCCTGCCGCACACACCTGCCCCGCGTTGCCGAAGATGCCCATCGCAGTGCCCGGGATAGCCTGTTCGAGATCGGCATCGGCAAAGATCACCACCGGGCTCTTGCCGCCCAGTTCCAGTGTCACGCGTTTCAGGTTGCCGGTGCAGGCATGGACGATGCCCTTGCCCGTCGCAGTCGAACCGGTGAAGCTGATTTTGTCCACCAGCGGATGCTCTACCAGCGCCGCCCCGGCCGTTTTGCCAAAGCCAGTCACGATATTGACCGCGCCTTCGGGGAAGCCCGCTTCGGCGATCAGCTCGGCGAGGATCACGGCGGAAAGCGGTGTCTGCTCGGCGGGCTTGAGCACCACCGTGCAGCCAGCCGCAAGCGCCGGCGCGATCTTGGCGACGGCCATCACGAAGGGGAAATTCCACGGCACGATCGCGCCCACAACGCCCACAGGCTCGCGCGTGGTGAAGGCATGCCATTCGCCGGGATTGGACGGAGTGAACGTCTCGCCGTTGAGCTTGGTCGCCCACCCAGCATTGTAGCGCAGCTGTTCAGAGGCCGCAGTCACACCGCCAAAGAATGCCATCATCATCGGCATGCCATTGTCGAGCGTCTCGGTGAGGGCGATGCGGCTGCCGTTGGCTTCAATCAGGTCTGCCAGCCTTGTCAGCATGCGCGACCGCTGGGCCGGGGTCTGGGCACTCCATGCACCGCTGTCAAAACAGCTGCGCGCAGCTTTCACGGCAAGGTCGATATCGGCAGCATCGCCTGATGCGACAGAGGCGAATTCCTCCCCGGTTGCAGGATCGATAGTGCCGAAAGTCTCTCCCGATTGGGCTGGCTGGAACTTGCCACCGATAAAGAGTTGGCGCGGCTTCGCGCCGAGATCTGCGCGCAAGTCATCAAGGATGGAAATATCGACCGGCATGTTCATCTGTTTGCTCCTGCAAGAGCCGGAGTGTGGGGACCCACGTCTTCGGCTGGTAATGGGGTTTTGCCGAGGATCATGTCGGCGGCTTTCTCCGCAATCATGATGGCCGGCGCGTTGGTGTTGCCCCCGACAATGTTGGGCATGACCGAACAATCCACCACACGTAGGCCCCGTGTGCCATGCACCCGCAATTGCGGGTCGACCACGGCCATTGGCCCCGTTCCCATGGCGCAACTGCTGGTCGGGTGCATGGCCGTGCCTATCGCCCCGCGCACGAAGCTGTCGATCTCGTCGTCGGTCTGCACATCGGCTCCCGGCATGACCTCACCATCGACAAGTCCGCTGGCGGGATCGGTTGCCAGCAGTGTTCTGGTGAAGCGGACGAACCGGCGGAAGGCTTGGCGGTCAGCGGGCGCCTGCAGCAGGTTGAGATGGACGGCGGGAAGATCCATCGGATCGGCCGATTTCAACCTGATCCGGCCCCGGCTTTCCGGCCCCAGCAACACGTTCGAGATGGTGAGGAAGTCGCCGCGCGCCTTGCGCAGGAACGGAAACCACACATGCGCGTCCATCGCCACTGGGCTCACGAGCAGCTGGAGATCGGGCCGGTCCAGCCCTTCCCGCGTCCTTACAAAGCCTTGCGCACCCACCGGTAAACCTGCCAGCGGCCCTTGGCCCAGCAGCTTCCAGCGCAGCAGCGACAGAGCAAAGCGGTCGGCCCGCAGCTGCCGGTCGAAGGTGAAATCCCCGCTGGCCCGGTACAGCATGCCGATGCTGGCATGATCCTGCAGATTTTCGCCCACACCGGGCAAGTCGTTCTCCACCGTGATCCCGAAGTCGCGCAGATGGTCCGCCGGGCCGATGCCCGAATGCATGAGCAGGTGCGGCGTGTTGAATGCACCCGCGCATACGATAATCTCGCGCTGCGCGGCGGCGACTGCCGACACACCGCCAACGCGAAACTCGATCGAGCTTGCCCTGCCCGCCTCGAACACGATGCGTTCCGCCTGGGCGTCGGTTGCCAGGCGCAGGTTGTCATTTTTCAGCGCGGGGCGCAGCATCCTGGCGGACGGGCTGCCCCGTTTGCCGCCATGGATCGTGAAATCCGGAACACTCCACCCTTCGGTATCCACGCCGTGAAAATCGTCCACGGCATTTTGGCCCAGCGCCTGAGCTGCCTCGATTATCGCGGGGAAGAGCGTGTCATCATGCTGATGGCGGGCGACGGTGATCGGGCCGTCATCGCCATGGAATTTGGATGCGCCGCGCCAGTTGCTCTCCGACTTGCGGAAATAGGGCAGGACATCGTCAAAGCTCCATCCGGCACAGCCCGATTGCGCCCAATCGTCATAATCACGCGGATTGCCGCGGGAATACATCATCCCGTTGATAGCTGCACAACCGCCAACGACCTTGCCGCGCGGGGCAGGAATGCGCCGGTCATTCGCATAGGCCTCCGGCTCGCTCATGTAGCCCCACCCAAGATCGGGTGTTCGCATGGCACGGAACCAGGCAATCGGCATGTCGATCACCTCGCGCCGGTCTGATTTGCCCGCTTCGAGCACGAGCACACTGCGCTGCCCGCCCTCAGCCAGCCGTGCCGCCACCACTGCCCCAGCCGAGCCAGAGCCGACGACGATATAATCAAAGCTGCCGTAGTGGGTTCGCATGTCCTATCCCGTTCGTGGACGCAGCGAGGCAAGACCTCTCGCTCGCCGAACTTCGTGACTAATCAACGAGCTTGCGAAAGACCTAGCGATCCGGATACGAGCGCGCCACCCAATTGTGGGCACAGTTGACATGAACAAAGGAGACGGATTGCGAGGAAGCTGCCGGCAGAGTGCATCAGCCGGGCTAATTTGCAGCACTACTCTGCATAATTGGGATGCCTGCCCCCACCCACTAGACTGCACCTGCGACAAGAGAAGGATGCAGCAAAGTGAGTCAGTTCCCCGATACCCCAAGCTTCACCGGCTTCAACACGCCTTCGCGGATAGAGGGCGACATCGCCGATCTGCAGCACGAAGGGCAGATTCCTGCCGAACTCGAAGGCGCCTTCTTCCGGGTCCAGCCAGACCCGCAGTTTCCGCCGCGCTTGGGCGATGACATCTCGTTCAACGGCGACGGGATGATAACGCGCTTCCATTTCCACGACGGGCAGGTCGACTTCAAGCAACGCTGGGCCAAGACCGACAAGTGGAAGCTGGAACACGATGCCGGCAAAGCGCTCTTCGGGGCCTATCGCAACCCGCTGACCGACGACGAAAGCGTCAAAGGCCGGATCCGCTCCACTGCCAACACCAATGCATGGATTTTCGGCGGCAAACTATGGGCCATGAAGGAAGACAGCCCGGCCCTGATCATGGACCCGGTGTCGATGGAATCCGAAGCCTTCGAAACATTCGATGGTGCGATGAAGAGCCAGACCTTCACCGCACATCCCAAGCTCGATCCGAAGTCCGGCAACATGGTCGCCATCGGCTATGCCGCATCAGGTCTGTGCACCGAGGATGTCTCTTACATGGAGGTCGCGCCCGACGGCAGCCTCGTGCGCGAGAAGTGGTTCAAGGTGCCTTACTATTGCATGATGCACGACTTCGGCATCACCGAGGACTATCTCGTGCTGCATATCGTGCCATCGGTCGGCAGCTGGGAGCAGCTCGAAGCGGGCAAACCCGCCTTCATGTTCGACACCACCATGCCGGTCTATCTCGGCATCATCCCGCGCCGCGATGACCTGAAGGACGAGGACATCCGCTGGTTCAAACGCGACAACTGCTTTGCCAGCCACGTCATCAACGCCTGGCAGGAAGGCTCGAAGGTTCACTTCGTAGTCCCCGAGGCGAAGAACAACATGTTCCCGTTCTTCCCCGACATCCACGGCGCGCCTTTCAACGGTGCCGAGGCGATGGGCAAGCTTACCCGCTGGACCGTCGACATGGCATCGAACGGCGAGGACTTCGCCGAGATCGAACAGCTGACCGAAACCGCCAGCGAGTTTCCGCGCATCGACGACCGCTTCACCGGCATGAAGAACCGCTACACCTGGGGGCTTGAGGTTGATCCGGAACGGCCAGTCGAAATTCGGCAAGGCAGCCACACGGGCATGTTGATGAACTGCCTGTTCCTCAAGGATTTGCAGAACGGTGACGAACACCACTGGTGGTGCGGGCCGGTCTCGTCCCTGCAGGAACCGGTCTTCGTGCCGCGCAGCCGCGATGCTGATGAAGGCGATGGCTGGATTCTGTTGGTCTGCAACCGCCTCGACGAACACCGCAGCGACCTTCTCGTTCTCGATGCCCTCGATATCGAGAAGGGCCCGGTTGCCACCATCAAGGTGCCGATCCGGCTGCGCTTCGGCCTGCACGGCAACTTCGCCCGCAGCGAGGACATCGGTCTCGCCGCAATGGCCTGATCAGGTAGAACCAGTGACGGGCCGCACGCCGGAA
>CENV01036154.1_pt1 | contig 65946 bp, 63 predicted proteins | sample 530231 | NCBI WGS metagenome assembly CENV01 (sample SAMEA2619815, study PRJEB7988) | marine metagenome | biome: marine biome (ENVO:00000447); feature: surface water layer (ENVO:00002042); material: "saline water (ENVO:00002010), including plankton (ENVO:xxxxxxxx)" | depth 5 m
GATGATCGAGCTGCCGCGCGCCGCGCTGATGGCGGGCGAGATCGCTGAGGAGGCGACCTTCTTCAGCTTCGGCACCAACGACCTCACCCAGACCACCCTTGGCGTGAGCCGCGACGATGCGGCGCGCTTCCTCGCGCCCTATGTCGAGAAGGGCATTTATGCCCGCGACCCGTTCGTCAGCCTCGATGTCGATGGCGTGGGCCAGCTGGTGAGCCTTGCCGCCGAACGCGGTCGCGCGACCCGGCCCGACATCAAGCTCGGCATTTGCGGTGAGCACGGCGGCGATCCGGCCTCGATCGCGTTCTGCGAAGAGACCGGCCTCGATTACGTCAGCGCCTCGCCGTATCGCGTGCCGATCGCGCGGCTGGCGGCGGCGCAGGCGGCTTTGCAGTAAGGCCTACTTGCGAAAGCCACTGAGCGTCAGGATCTCGAACTCTTCGGTCTGACGCTCAGCCCCGCCCATGAAGGTTGCCTCCGCTGTGGCGGCCTTATCGCGCGTGAGCGGCGGCACCGGCGATGCGAGCGCGCGGCTGAGGCCCTGCGCGCGCAGGTCGCGGATCAGTTGGGCAAAGCTGCGGTAGCTGACCTTAAGCGGCCGCGAATCGACCACCGGGCTGGCATAGCCGCAGCGCGTCATCAACTGGCCGCCGGCGCGCACGTCCACCATCGGATGCAGGTGCGCGGCGGGCCTATCGCCATCGGCGGCGAGCATGGCTTCGCGCAAGCTGGGCAGACTGCCAGCGCCGGGGAAGCTCGCAATCATCAGACCGCCGGGCGACAGCGCATTGCGCAGGTGGATCAGCGCGCCGGGCAGGTCGTTCACCGTGTCGAGAGTGCCGAAGCTGGCGATCAGGTCGAATCCGCCGACGGGGAAGGGGGCCTCTTCGTCGAACCCCTCTTCCGGGTGGACACTCACCACTTCGCAGGCTGGCGGCAGCTGCGGCGCGAGTGTGCCCGACCACTCGCCGATCAACAGCGCGCGCGCAGGCACGTGGCGCAGGAAGGCGAGTCGCTCGGCCACGTCCTCGATCATGTCGTCGAGCAGGAAGCGCGCCTCCTCGCCTTGGCTCTGCATGGCGCGCATGCGTTGGCGAATGGCGAGGCGGCGGGCGGGCGAGAAGATCGTCGGTACGGTGGCAGTCATCGCGCTTGCCTACAGCCACACCAGCGCGCAGCATAGGTGCGATGACTGTTGCGCAGGCTCTCGCTCCGCTGGTCGACCTGATCTGGCCGCCGCGCTGCCCGCTGTGCGGCGAGGGCATCGGCGCGCAGACCGGGCTGTGCACCGAGTGCTGGTCAAAGCTCGAATTTCCCGAAGGCGAAGAAGGCGTGGTCGCCGCCGTTGCCTACAACGATCCGGCACGCGAGCTGGTGCTCGCCTTCAAGCGCGGGGGCCGGATTTCGCTGGCGCCGGTGCTGGCGCGAATGATGGCGGCGCGGCTTGGTCCGTTGGAGGGCAACTGGCTGGCGGTGCCTGTGCCGCTCCATCGCTGGCGGTTGTGGCAGCGCGGCTATAACCAGTCGGCGCTTCTCGCAAGCGAACTGGCGGGCCTGACCGGCGCGCAACTGGTGGTCGATGCCCTGGTGCGGCGCAAGCATACGCCGAGTCTCGGCGCACTTGGCAGCGCTGCGCGGGCGCGGGTGCTTGAAGGGGCCATTGCGGCAAATCCTTCGCGGGCGTCGCAGCTGGCCGGTGCGAATATCCTGCTGGTGGACGACGTGCTCACCAGCGGTGCGACGACCCGTGCCTGCGCCGAGGCTCTGAAGGAAGCGGGCGCGATCAGAGTAAAAGTGGTGTGCTTCGCGCGGGTTGGACTGGACTAGACAAAAAACCGGAGTAGCCAGCAAAAACGCCCGGAGGCATGGCCCCCGGGCGTTAGCGTGACGAATTTTCTAGAAGCTCGCGCTGCTCCCCCCTCAAGGCGCGCGCCGCTTCTAACCCTCATGAACTGGCGTTTTCCGCCAAATTCCCCCCATTTCCCTGGCCATGGCCTGAAATGAAGACGGCCCGTCCAGCCGCATGAGCATGATTCCACTTGCGAGCCTCGTGTGAAACACCCATCGCACTGCAGCAGGGATTTTGCCGTAGGGCTGTGTTCATACTGCAACAAACTAATGCAATGCGCGCTCTGATCGCGCTCAATCTGGAAGGAGTTCGGTCATTTCTACCAAGGACTTGGACCGCGAGACCGGCAGCGAGTTCCTGCCACGGTTTGATTCACAAGGTCTCGCCGGAGCAATCGTGCAAGACGACGCCACCGGCGAAGTGCTGATGTTTGCCTTCATGGATCAGGAGGCGCTCGACGCGACTCGGGCCACAGGATTCGCACATTTCCATTCGCGCAGCCGCGGCAAGCTGTGGAAGAAGGGCGAGACATCGGGCCACTTGCTTGAGGTCAAGGCGATGCTGGTCGATTGCGATCAGGATGCCTTTGTGCTGAAGGTTCGCCCGCATGGACCGGCCTGCCACACCGGCGAGCGCAGCTGCTTTTACCGGCAGCTCGGCCCCGAAGGCCTGACCCGACTGGACTGAAATTAGCCCGGAGACATTGAGTGACCCCATATTACCCGCCCGTCCGCGATACCCTGTTCGTCATCGAAGACGTGCTCGAATTCGAGAAATATCGCGGCATCGAAGCCTTCTCGCTGGTTGATGCCGAGACGATGGAAGCGGTGGTGAGCGAAGCGGGCAAGTTCTGCGCCGAGGTTATCGCGCCGCTTAACCAGAACGCCGATGCCCAAGGCTGCACCCGCCACGAGGATGGCTCGGTGACCACGCCCGATGGCTTCAAGGAGGCCTATGCTTCGCTGGTCGAGGCAGGGTGGGGCACGCTGGCCCAGCCTGAGGAGTTCGGCGGGCAGGGCATGCCGCATGTGCTCAATTCGGTGTTCGAGGAATATATGAACGGCGCCTGCGCCGGGTTCACGATGTTCTCTGGTATCATGCAGGGCGCGGTGGCGACTGTGAACAGCGCGGGCACCGATGAGCTGAAGGCCGCTTACCTGCCGCAGATGGTCGCGGGCGAATGGCTGGCGACCATGGCGCTGACCGAGGCCCATGCCGGAACCGACCTCGGCCTGATGCGCACCCGCGCCGAAAAGCAGGACGACGGCAGCTACACTATCACCGGAGAGAAGGTGTTCATCTCGGGCGGTGAGCAGGACCTCACCGACAACATCATTCACCTCGTGCTGGCCCGCGTGCCCGATGCGCCCGTGGGGACGCGCGGGATCTCGCTGTTCCTGGTGCCCAAGGTGCTGGAAGACGGCTCGCGCAATGCGGTGAGCTGCGGCTCGATCGAGCACAAGATGGGCCTGCACGGCTCGGCCACCTGCGTGATGAATTTCGACGGCGCCAAAGGCTGGCTGCTGGGCAAGGAGAACATGGGGCTCGCTGCCATGTTCATCATGATGAACGCCGCGCGGCTGGGCGTGGGCACGCAGGGCCTCGGCCATGCGGAGAATTCGTACCAGAAGGCGGCGGCCTATGCGCTCGATCGCAAGCAGGGCCGCGGGATGGGCGAGCGTGACAAGTCGGCCCAGGCCGATCCGCTGATCGTTCACCCCGACGTGCGCCGAATGCTGATGGATGCGCGCGCCTTTGCCGAGGGGTTCCGCGCGCTGATCCTGTGGACCGCGCTGCATCTCGACCTCTCGCACCATGCCGAGACCGAAGAGGAGCGCCAGCAGGCTGACGCTATCGTTTCGTTCATGACCCCGGTGCTCAAGGGCTTCGGCACCGATCGTGGGTTCGAAGTCGCGGTGAACATGCAGCAGGTCTATGGCGGGCACGGCTACGTCACCGAGTGGGGCATGGAGCAGATCGTGCGCGATGCGCGCATCGCCATGATCTACGAAGGCGCGAACGGGGTGCAGGCGCTTGACCTTGCCGGGCGCAAGACCGCCAAGGATGGCGGCGCGGTGGCCAAGGCCTTTCTTGCGCAGATTGCCGCCGATTGCGACGCAGCGGGTGAGGCGCTGGCCTTCATCGCCGATCCGCTCGGCAAGGCGGTCCACCATGGCGAGGCGGCGGCCAAGATGCTGGTCGAGCAGGGCGCCACCGACCCGCAGGACATGGCGGGTGCGTCCTATGCCTGGATGCAGCTGGTGGGTGTGCTTGCGGTCGGGTGGATGTGGCTCAAGCAGGCGAAAGTCGCACAGGCCAAACTTGATGCGGGCGAGGGCGACGAGGGCTTCCTCAAGGCCAAGCTGGCAACGGCGGAGTTCTATGCCGAACAGCAGCTGCCGCTCTGCACCGCGCTGCGTCACCGGGTGAAGGCAGGGGCGGGCGCGATGCTTGCGCTCGCGCCCGATCAGTTCCTGCGCAACTTGTAAGAAGCGAAAGTGCCGGGCCGGCTCAATGCTGGCCCAGCACCTCGTCGAACAGTGAATGCATGGCCGCCCAGCTCTGCCGGTCGGCGCTCGCGTCGTAGGCCGTGGCAGGGTTGTCGGTCGGCGCGGGATTGGTGAAGCCGTGCTTCACGCCCGAATAGGAGTGGAAGTGCCAGTTGGCCCCGGCATCATCCATTTCTTCCCAGAACTCCACCACCTGGCTGCGCGGCACCATCGGATCGGCATCGCCATGGCAGACGAGGATGCGCGCACGCACATCGCCCTTTTCCGCCGGGTGATCGGTGCCGAGAAGGCCATGGAAGCTCACCGCCGCAAACAGCGGAGCGCCCTCGCGGGCTAGCTCCAGCGCCGCCTGACCACCCATGCAAAAACCGATTGCGCCGATCGGCAAGCCTGCCGCCTCGGGCAACTGGACAAGCGCGCGCAGGTTGGCCCGAAGGCGCTGGCGATAGAGCTCCACTGTCCCGCGCACTTCCATCGCCAGATCACGCGCCTCGGCGAAGTCGCCCGGCGTCTGGCCGTAGAAGTCCGCCACCAGCGCAACATAGCCTGCCTCGGCCAGCGCATGGGCCTTGGCCTCGACCGAGGCCGTGATGTTCATGATCGTCGGCATCACCAGCACGGCCGCGCGGGCCGGGCCATGCGGGCGGGCAACATGGCCGGTCAGCGCGGTGTCACCATCGGCAAAGGATACAGGTGCCAGCATGGGCCAAGTGCTCCTATTCGGTGGGCAGGAAGTCGGGCACCGAGAGATAGCGCTCGCCGGTGTCGTAGTTGAAGCCGAGCACGCGGGTGCCCGGGCCGCATTCCTTCAGCTTCTGAGCAATCGCCGCCAGCGTTGCGCCCGAGGAGATGCCGACCAGCAGCCCTTCCTCACGTGCTGAACGACGCGCCATCTCCTTGGCCGCCTCGGCATCGACCTTGATCACGCCGTCGATAGCCTGAGTGTGCAGGTTGCCGGGGATGAAGCCCGCGCCGATGCCCTGGATCGGGTGCGGGCCGGGCTGACCGCCGGAAATAACCGGCGAAAGCTCGGGCTCCACGGCATAGGCTTTGAGGTCGCTCCAGTGCTTCTTCAGCATTTCGGCGCAGCCGGTGAGGTGGCCGCCGGTGCCAACGCCTGTGATGAGGAGCTGCGGCGGCGCATCGGTGAAGTCAGCGAGGATTTCCTTGGCGGTGGTCTCAACGTGGACCGACACGTTAGCCGGGTTCTCGAACTGCTGCGGCATCCACGCGCCGTCGATCTCGCCAACCAGTTCCTCGGCCCGGGCGATGGCGCCTTTCATGCCCTTTTCCTTGGGCGTCAGGTCGAAGCTGGCGCCATAGGCCAGCATCAGGCGGCGGCGCTCGATGCTCATGCTTTCGGGCATGACCAGCACCAGCTTGTAGCCCTTGACCGCAGCGACCATGGCAAGGCCGACGCCGGTGTTGCCGCTGGTCGGCTCGACGATGGTGCCGCCGGGCTTGAGCGCGCCGGACTTTTCCGCCGCCTCGATCATGGCGAGCGCGATGCGATCCTTGATCGATCCGCCCGGATTGCCCCGTTCGCTCTTCACCCACACCTCATGGTCGGGGAACAGGCGAGATAAACGGATGTGCGGGGTGTTGCCGATGGCGCCCAGGACGTTGTCGAATTTCATGCGCTTTTCCTCTCAGCTACTTGCTTTGCGCGAGTCATGGCTAGTCTAGCAGATCGCGCGGTGGATCGAAGGTCTTCGTGTTGCGCAGGACCGGGAACAGCTTTGTCCATGCCGCGACGGTCGCAATCGCGCCCACGCCGCCGACCGCCACTGCCGCCACCGGCCCGATCAGGAACGCGAGGCTGCCCGAGAAGAAGTCGCCGAACTCGTTCGAGGCAGAGATCGTCATTTGCGATACGGCCGAGACACGGCCGCGCTTTTCGTCAGGCGTATGGAGCTGGATCAGCGATTGGCGGATATAGACGCTGAACATGTCCGCCGCGCCCACGATCACCAGCATGGCAAGGCTCAGCGGCATCCAGCGCGACAGGCCGAACACGATGGTCGCCCCGCCAAACGCGGCAACCGCCAGCAGCATCTTTGGCCCGACGTTGGTCTTCAGCGGGCGGAACGAGAACCACAGCGCCACCATCGCGGCGCCGATGGCCGGGGCCATGGCCAGCTGCGACAATCCGCGCGAGCCGACCTCCAGAATGTCGCGCGCGAACACAGGGAACAGCGCGGTTGCGCCGGCAAGGAACACCGCGAACAGGTCCAGCGTGATCGAGCCGAGCACCATCTTGTTGTGCACGACATAGGCCAGCCCCTCGCGGATCTGGTGGATCGGGCGTCCGGTCGTGCGGGCGGGCTGCGGAACCTTGCCGATCAGCGACAGCAGCACGATGGTCAGTGCAAACAGGCCTACCGAAGCCGCATAGGGTATCCATGCACCCGACACGTAGAGATAGCCGCCCAGTGCGGGGCCGATGATCATGCCGCTCTGCCAGCTGATCGAGGAGAGCGCGATGGCGTTGGGCAGGATTTTCTTCGGCACAAGATTGGGCGCCAGCGACGACAGCGCCGGCCCGGAAAAGGCGCGTGCCACGCCGAGCAGCACGGCCACGGTGAAGATGATCCACAGCTGGATATGCCCGTGATAGGTCGCAACGGCGAGCGCAACCGCACAGAGCAATTGCAGGCTCACGGTAATCCGCGCCAGGCTCCGGCGGTCGAAGCGATCGGCGGCGAGGCCGGAAAAGGGGGTGAGCACGAACAGCGGCACGAATTGCAGCAGCCCGATCATGGCCAGCTGGCCCGAGGCATCGCCAACGCTCATCCCGTTGGCCCGCGCGATGTTGTAGGTCTGCCAGCCGATGATCAGGATCATCGAATATTGCGACAGCGTCATGCACAGGCGCGCAGCCCAGAATGCACGATAGTTGTGGATGCGAAACGGGTGGCTGGGAATGGCTGGTGCGGTGGTCACGTCTGGCGCCATGGCAGGGCGGACAGGCCTTGCCAAGAAATTCGCAGTTGCCGTGCCGACAGCTTTGCTACGCTATCGCGCAGCGCAGCAAGTCAGCCGCGCTGGCGCAGCGCGGGGTTAGGCTGCAATTCCTTGATCAGCTTGGTGAAGTCGTCGACCCGGATGATCCGTTCGAACTGGAATCCAGCCCGCTCATCGGCGACCCAGATGCAATAGGCCTCGATCCGTCCCACCACTGGCAGGCGTACGATAAGGCGGTCACCACGTGCGACTTCGGCTCCCTTGTCGATCATGAAGCCGTGCGACGAAATATTGGCGATGTGAAGCTCGAGGTCGCCCTGCCGAAAGGCCTCGGCGACCACAGAATAGCTCACAGGATGCCGCGTAGAACGACGCTTATCTGTGACACTTAGCTGTGCGCCTGATGCCATTGGTGGGATTCCCTCTAAAGTTGCGACCAGCAACTCTTTCGCAGGGAATGTTGGAGGAAACCTTAATCCAGACCCCTGCGCAGTATCGCATGCCGCTTTTTGCCAAGGCTCAACCGTGCTTCGGTTCCGGGCTCCACCACGATCAGCTGGCCGGGATCGGACACCACCGCATCGTCAAGCTTCACGGCGTTTTCGGCGATCTTGCGCTTGGCCTCGCCGCCCGAAGCGGTGAACCCCAACGCGGTCAGCACCGCGCCCACGCGCATGCCTTCGGCGGGCAGGTCTAGGCTGGGCAGGTCCGAGCCCATGCCGCCGCCCGCGAAGGTCTGCTCGGCGGTGGCACGTGCGGCCTTGGCCGAATCTTCGCCGCGCACCAGCTTCGTCACTTCGTCGGCAAGAACCACCTTGGCGTCGTTGATCGCGCTGCCTTCGAGCGCCTCGAGGCGGGCGATCTCATCAAGCGGCAGGTCGGTGAACAGGCGCAGGAACTTGCCCACGTCACGGTCATCGACATTACGCCAGTATTGCCAGAAATCGTAGGCGGGCAGCTGCTCCTCGTTGAGCCAGACGGCCCCGGCGGCGGTCTTGCCCATCTTGGCCCCGTCGGCGGTGGTGAGCAGCGGGGTGGTGAGGCCGAACAGCTCGGCCCCGTCCATGCGGCGGCCCAGCTCCATGCCGTTGACGATATTGCCCCACTGGTCGGAGCCGCCCATCTGCAGCCGCACGTCCATCGCCTGCGACAGATGGCGGAAGTCGTAGCCCTGCAGGATCATGTAGTTGAATTCGAGGAAGGTCATCGGCTGCTCGCGTTCGAGCCGCAGCTTGACCGAATCGAAGGTCAGCATCCGGTTGACCGTGAAATGCGTGCCCACTTCCTGCAGCAGCTCGATATAGCCAAGCTGGCCGAGCCAGTCCTGGTTGTTGACCATCACCGCATCGGTCGGCCCGTCGCCAAACTTGAGCAGTTTGTCGAAGACGGTGAAAATACCGCGAATGTTGTCCGCGATGGTCTCGTCGGAGAGCATCTTGCGGCTTTCGTCGCGCCCGGTGGGGTCGCCGATTCGCGTGGTTCCGCCGCCCATCAGCACAATCGGCTTGTGGCCGGTCTGCTGTAAGCGGCGCAGCATCATGATCTGAACGAGGCTGCCGATGTGGAGCGAGGGGGCGGTGGCGTCAAATCCGATATAACCGGGCACAACCTGCCGCGCGGCAAGGGCGTCCAGTCCCGCCGCGTCCGTCATCTGGTGGACATAGCCGCGTTCCTCAAGCACGCGCAGCAAATCGGATTTGTAGGTCGTCATCGTTCCCTCGTATTGGCGGTGGCGGCGCTTAGCATGAGGACCCCTGCTTGCAAACGTACCAACTTGTTTCTCACCCGTCCCATCCGCCTGCCGCCGTGGCCCGTGTCGAGGCCCGGATGATCTCAGCCAGCGATAACTGGCTGAGGGTGCGCTGGCGCATCGACGGGGTTTCGAAGCTGATCGTCCCGCCCTTCGCCGGCAAGGGCAGGGCCGATAACCTGTGGCAGAGCACCTGCTTCGAGCTGTTCATGCAGCCCGAAGGCGCGAGCGGCTACTCCGAGTTCAACCTCTCGCCGTCCGAACGCTGGGCCGCCTACGACTTTACCGGCGTGCGCGAGGGTATGAGCGAACGCAAGTTCGAGCGTGAGCCGACCTGCACCATGCGGCTGGGCACGGCGATGGCGATCTTCGATGCCGAGCTGCCGCGTGCGCAGATGCCTGATCCGCCCTGTTTGATGGGCTTCGCCGCGGTGATCGAGGAGCAGGGCGGGGTGAAGAGCTACTGGGCGCTCTCGCATGGCAATGCCGAGAAGCCAGACTTTCACGATCCCGCTTGCTTCACGGCGGAGTTTGCGCGAACCCGCGCAGCATGAAATTCGGTATCGACCGCCTCATCGCCGACCCTTCGCTGCGCGCGCCGCTCGAAGGCAAACGCGTCTCGCTCGTCGCCCACCCGGCCAGCGTCACGGAAGACCTTACGCACAGCCTCGATGCGCTGATTGCTGCGGGCGTCAATGTGACCAGCGCTTTCGGCCCGCAACACGGGCTGAAGGGCGACAAGCAGGACAACATGGTGGAGAGCGAGGACGAGATCGATCCCGTCCTCGGCATCCCCGTGTTCAGCCTTTATGGCGAGGTGCGCCGGCCCACCGCGGCGATGATGGACACCGCCGACGTGTTCCTGTTCGACTTGCAGGACCTTGGCTGCCGTATCTACACCTTCGTCACCACGCTGTTGTATCTGCTGGAAGAGGCGGAGAAGGCGGGCAAGAGCGTCTGGGTGCTTGATCGGCCCAATCCGGCGGGACGTCCTATCGAGGGCACCGCGTTGCTGCCCGGACAGGAGAGCTTCGTCGGCGCGGGACCGATGCCGATGCGGCACGGGCTGACGCTGGGCGAGATGGGGCACTGGTTCGTGCGCCACTTCGGTCTCGATGTGGACTACCGCGTGATCGCGATGGAAGGCTGGGAGCCTGATACGGGACCGGGCTATGGCTGGCCGACCAGCCGCATCTGGATCAACCCGAGCCCCAATGCAGCCAGCCTCAACATGGCGCGCGCCTATGCCGGTACGGTGATGATCGAGGGCGCGACGCTCTCCGAAGGGCGCGGCACCACGCGCCCGCTTGAAGTGCTGTTCGGTGCGCCCGATGTCGACGCCAAGGCCGTGCTGGCTGAAATGCGCGCCTTCGCGCCCGAGTGGCTGGCGGGCTGCGCCTTGCGCGAATGCTGGTTTACGCCGACCTTCCACAAGCATGCAGGTGAGCTGTGCCACGGCTTGATGATCCACGCCGAGGGCCGGTTTTACGACCACGCGGCCTTCCGCCCGTGGCGCTTGCAGGCGCTCGCCTTCAAGGCAATCCGCCGCCTCTATCCCGACTACGAAATCTGGCGCGATTTCCCCTACGAATACGAGTTTGACCGGCTCGCCATCGACGTGATTAACGGCGGCCCCGCCTTGCGCGAATGGGTCGACGATGCTGCCAGCGAAGCGGGCGATCTCGACAAGCTTGCGGGCATTGATGAAGCGCAATGGCGCGAGGATGTGCGCCCGCTACTGTTATACTGATACAAATATCGCATGAGGGAGAGAGATCATGCTAACTTTTTACAGCTTCGGACCCGCCGCCAATTCGCTCAAGCCCATGCTTGCGCTGTATGAGAAGGGGCTGGAGTTCGAGCACAAGCTGCTCAATCCCGCCAAGTTCGAGCACCACGAGGCATGGTACAAGGCGATCAACCCGCGCGGGCAGGTGCCCGCGCTTGATGATGATGGCCGGATCGTCACCGAAAGCACGGTGATCTGCGAATATCTCGAAGATGCGCACCCAACCGAACTGAAGCTGCGCCCCGACGACCATTTCGACCGCGCGCAGATGCGCATCTGGACGAAGTGGGTCGACGAGTATTTTTGCTGGTGCGTCTCGACCATCGGCTGGGAGCGGCACGTCAGCAAGATGGTGCGCGACCTGTCGGATGCCGAGTTCGAAGAGGTGGTCGGCAGGATTCCGGTGCCCGAGCAGCAGGTGAAATGGCGCCGCGCGCGCGAGGGTTTTCCGAAAGACATGCTCGACGAGGAAATGCGCAAGATCGGCGTCTCGGTGCGCAAGCTCGACGATCACCTGGCTGACCACGAGTGGCTGGCTGGCGGGATGTACTCGCTGGCCGACATCTGCAACTTCTCGATCGCAGGCGGGATGCAGTTCGGCTTTGCCGAGCAGGTGAACAAGGAAGATACCCCGCATCTGCTCCGCTGGATCGAGCAGATCGGTGAGCGGCCCGCTGTGAAAGCCGTATTCGCGAACGTTCCGCGCGAGTTTTGATCGGGCTGGCCTAGTCCGCCATTCGCGGGCGGGGTTTCGATACCAAGGTCACCAGCACAAAGCTGATGTACATCAGCAAGTACCAGCTACCGAGCTTGGCGGGGCCGACCATGCGCCAGCCGTCGTGCTGGTCGGGATAGGCCCACGCGTTGGCGAAGGTGGCGATGTTCTCGGCAAACCAGATGAACAGCGCCACCAGCAGCCAGCCGACGAGCAGCGGCATCCAGCGCCGTTCGCGCCAGCAGGTGAAGTAGATGCGCGTGCGCCAGAACAGCACGCCGATGGCGGCGAACAGCAGGATGCGCACATCCGGCAGATAGTGGTGCGCGAAGAAATTGAGGTAGATGGCCACGGCCAGCAGCCATGTCTGCCAAGCGGGCGGATAGGGTTCGAACCGAAAGTCGAAAATGCGCCAGACGCGCGCGATGTAGCTGCCCACTGACGCGTACATGAAGCCCGAGAACAGCGGCACGCCGCCAATCCGCAGCACCGCCGCTTCGGGATAGACCCATGACCCGGCGGAGGTCTTGAATACCTCCATCACCGTGCCGACCACGTGGAAAGCAAGGATCACCTTCGCCTCGTCGAGCGTCTCCAGCCGAAAGGCGAGCATTGCGAGCTGGATCGCCAATGCGGCGAGCGTGAGAAAATCGTAGCGGTCGAGCGCTGCGTCATCCGGGTAGAACAGGTGCGTTGCCAGCAGCAGCGCGAGCATCAGTCCGCCGAATAGGCAGGCCCACGCCTGCTTGAAGCCGAACAACGTGAACTCATAGAGCCAGCTGGCAGGGCCGGGCGGCGGTGTGAACGCTTCGAGCCGAGCGCGGACCGCTGCGAAGCGGGTGTGACGCACGCCCCCGCCGTTGCGCGCAGGCATCACGCGTCGATCATCTCGCGATCGATTTCGCCCGCGCGGTTCTGGATGAAGTTGAAGCGGTGCTCGGGATTGCGGCCCATCAGCTGGTCGACCAGCTCCTTCACCGCAAACCGCTGCTCGTTCTGTTCGGGCAGCGTAATCCGCACCAGACTGCGCGTTTCCGGGGCCATCGTGGTTTCGCGCAGCTGGCCGGGGTTCATTTCGCCCAGACCCTTGAAGCGGCTGACCTCGACCTTCTTGCCCTTGAACGGCCCGTTCTCGATTTCGAGCCGGTGTTCGTCATCGTGGGCATAGATGCTCTGCTTGTTCGCGGTCAGCCGGTAAAGTGGAGGCTGCGCGAGATAGAGGTGCCCGCGGCGCACCAGCTCGGGCATTTCCTGAAAGAAGAACGTCATCAGCAAGGTGGCGATATGTGCGCCGTCGACATCGGCATCGGTCATGATGATGATCCGGTCGTAGCGCAGCTGCTCGGGGTCGCAGTCCTTGCGGGTGCCGCAGCCGAGCGCCAGCGTGAGGTCGGCGATCTCGGAGTTGGCGCGGATCTTGTCGGCGCTGGCGCTGGCGACGTTGAGGATCTTGCCGCGGATCGGCAGGATCGCCTGCGTCTTGCGGTTGCGCGCCTGCTTGGCGCTGCCGCCGGCGCTGTCACCCTCGACGATGAACAGCTCGGTCTCGCCTTCGCCGTCGCCTGAGCAGTCGGTGAGCTTGCCGGGCAGACGCAGCTTCTTTGCATTGGTGGCAGTCTTGCGCTTGATCTCGCGTTCCTGCTTGCGGCGCAGGCGCTCGTCCATCCGCTCCATCACCGCGCCCAGCAAGGCGCGGCCCCGGTCCATATTGTCCGAGAGGAACATGTCGAAGTGATCGCGCACCGCGTTCTCGACCAGCCGCGCGGCTTCGGGCGAGGTCAGGCGGTCCTTGGTCTGGCTCTGGAACTGGGGATCGCGCACGAACACCGAGAGCATGATTTCCGAGCCGGTCATCACGTCGTCGGCAGTGATGTCTTTGGCCTTCTTCTGGCTGATCAGCTCGCCGAAAGCACGCAGCCCCTTGGTGAGCGCGGCGCGCAGGCCCTGTTCGTGCGTGCCGCCATCGGGGGTGGGCACGGTGTTGCAATACCAGCTGGTCGAGCCGTCGGACCACAAGGGCCAGGCAATCGCCCACTCCACGCGGCCCTGCGACACACCTTCGTCGTTCTCGGGAAAGTCCTGATTGCCGGCGAAGAAGTCGGTGGTGACGCATTCGCGGCTGCCGACCTCTTCCTTGAGATGATCGGCCAAGCCGCCGGGGAACTGGAACACAGCCTCTTGCGGAACATCGTCGCTTGCCAGCGCCTCGGCGCATTTCCAGCGGATTTCCACGCCCGCGAACAGATAGGCCTTCGAGCGCGCCAGCTTGAACAGGCGCTTGGCGCTGAACTTGCGCTCGCCGAAGATCTCCGGGTCGGGAATGAACGTGACCGAGGTGCCGCGCCGGTTGGGGGTATCGCCGATCTTGGCGATGGGGCCCTGCGGCAGGCCCTTGGAAAACTCCTGCGCATGGACCTCGCGGTTGCGCGCCACTTCCACCCGTGTCAGCACCGAAAGCGCGTTGACCACCGACACACCGACCCCGTGCAGGCCGCCCGAGGTGGCATAGGCCTTCCCCGAAAACTTGCCGCCCGAATGCAGCGTGGTGAGGATCACCTCCAGCGTCGACTTGCCGGGGAACTTGGGATGCTCGTCAATCGGCATGCCGCGCCCGTTGTCGGTGATCGTGAGCTTGCCCGCCGTGCCGGGAGGGCCTTCCTCCAGCACCATCTCGATGCGGTTGGCATGGCCGGCCACGGCCTCGTCCATCGAGTTGTCGAGCACCTCGGCGGCGAGGTGATGCAGCGCGCGGTCGTCGGTGCCGCCGATATACATGCCGGGGCGCCGCCGAACTGGCTCCAGCCCCTCAAGCACCTCGATGGAGGAGGAATCGTAGTCACCGCCGGTGGCCGGGGCATTGTCGAACAGGTTGTCGCTCATGGGAGCGGACTATAGGGCGTGCGAATCCTTGGCCACAAGCGGGTCGGTGCACTTATCCGACCCGCAGGTGGCCTTTAGAAGCGTGCAGGCGCGGGATCGGCCACCGAGAAGGTGCCGTCGTCCACTTCGCGCACTTCCATTGCTCGCTCGCCAACACCAGTGCCGAGGAAGCGGAACGCCCCGTCGAGCCCGATGAACCCGCCTTCGTCGGTCAGCCGCGCGGTCGGGAACGGGGTGCCCGGCTGCCAGTCACGCGCAATGCGCAGCGACAGCAGCACGGCATCATACCCCAGCGTCGAGATGCGATAGGGCTGGGTGCCGAAGCGGCTCTCGTAGCTTTGCGCAAACTGGCGATAGCGTTCGTCGGGCACGGCGGAGAACCATGCGCCGCGCATTTCCGGGTCCTGCGTGAGGTCAATTTCGCCTGCCCACAGTTCGGTGCCGATCAGCGAAGGCAGAGCCTGGCCGGCATCCTTCAGCTCGCTTGCGGCCATGATCGCGAGGCGCGCGCCGTCGCCGATCAGCACGGTGTCATAACCGCCCCGCTCGCGCAGACGCCCCGCCGCGCTGATGATCGACCGGTTGCCACGGTCGAAGCGTTCGACCGCCAGGAGCCGGGCATTGCGCGTTTCGAGCGTGAGGCGCAGCGCAGAAAGCACGCGTTCGCCGTATTCGCCGTTCGGCACCAGTGCGGCAAAATTGCGCGCGCCTTGGTCGATCGCGAAGTTTGCGGTGCGCTCGACTGATTGTTCAGGGGCATGGCCCATCACGAACACGTCGGGCCGAGCGGCCGACAAATCGTTGGAGAAGGTGATCAGCGGTACCTGTGCCGGGCGCGCCTGCGCCAGCACCGCGCCGACATTGTCGCGCAGCAGCGGGCCGAGGATCAGACGATTGCCATCGGCCATCGCGCGGCGTGCGGCCGCACCCGCGCCACCGGCGGTGTCATAGGTGGTGATGCGAAGATCGTCGGCACCGGTATCGAGCAGGGCCATGGTGGTGGCATTGGCAATCGACTGGCCGACCTCACCATTGCTGCCCGAAAGCGGGACCAGCAGCGCCACGCGGTGGCGCGCTTCATCGTCGGGAAGCGCCTGGGCGTCGGGCAGGCCAGCGTTCTGGCTGCCCGGAGGCGGGGCGGTGTCGATGGAGCCACCACCGGGGATAACCTGACAGGCTGCCAGCAAAAGCGTAGCCATGGCCACCGCAAGACTGCGCTTCAAATACCCAAACATGCTTGTCGTCTCCGCCAATTCTGGTCATGACCGCGCCTGTGATCGACAATCCGACAGACGCGATAAGCTCCGAACCCGATGCTCTAGCTGCGGGCCTCTATATTGTCGCCACGCCGATTGGCAATCTTGGCGACATCACCTTGCGCGCAATCCGGGTGCTGACAGCCTGCGAGTTGATCGCCTGCGAAGATACGCGGATCACAGGCAAGTTGCTGAACCACCTCGGTATTGCGAGAAAGATGTGGCGTTATGATGACCACAGCGAGGCGGGCACGCGGTCCGGGCTGATTGAACGGATGCGCAGCGGGCCGGTGGCGCTGGTCTCCGATGCGGGCATGCCGCTTGTGTCCGATCCGGGCTATCGTCTGGTCGAAGATGCGCGTGCGGCAGGCGTGGCGGTGACGGTGGTGCCGGGGCCGAGCGCGCCTTTGGCCGCGCTGGCGCTGTCGGGCATGCCGAATGACCGGTTCCTGTTCGCGGGGTTCCTGCCTGCGAAGGACAAGGCACGCGGGGAAGTGCTGGCCGAGCTAGCGCCTGTGCAAACCACGCTGATTTTCTTCGAGACCGCACCAAGGCTGACGAAAAGCCTCGCCGCCATTGCCGAGGCGCTACCGGGCCGCGAGGTGGCTGTGGCGCGAGAACTGACCAAGTTTTACGAGGAATGCCGGCGAGGGAGCGCCGAAGACGTGCTCGCCCATTTCGAAGCGCACCCGCCCAAGGGCGAGATCGTGCTGCTGATCGGTCCTCCGGTCGAGGTGGAGCCCAGTGCCGACGATGCCGACGCCATGCTGCGCAACCTGCTTAAGACCGAGAAAGCCTCGCGCGCGGCGGGTGAGGTGGCCAAGGCGACCGGCCTTGACCGCAAGGCGCTCTATGCCCGCGCTTTGGAGCTGAAAGGCGAATGAAGCGCCAGCTTGCCGAAGCGCGCGGTCGCAAGGCCGAGGACGAGGCGGCGCTGTTCCTTGAGGCGCAGGGATATGAGATTCTCGCTCGCCGGGTGAAGGTGAAGGTTGGCGAAATCGACCTCATCGCCCGCGCGCCGGGGGTTGTCGTATTTGCCGAGGTGAAGTTTCGCCGCACCCTTGCCGACCTTGATCTGGCCATAGACGAACGCCGCCTTGCGCGGGTCGCCGCGGCGGTGGAAGCGGTGGCGCATGACTATGCCAGTGGCGGCGAAGACATCAGGATCGACGTGATCCTCCTTGCGCCGGGCGCTGAGCCTCGCCACATCGTCAACGCCTGGATGCCTTGAGCAGCCCAGTCCACTACATCCGCTCCTCCTGAGCGGCGCTGGATATGAAGCCGGAGTAAACTCACATGCCCTTGCGTGTAGCCGTCCAGATGGACCCGCTCGAATCGATCAACATTGCCGGGGATTCGAGCTTTGCCCTGATGATGTCGGCGCAGGAGCGTGGGCACGAGGTGTTCCATTACGATGTCGAGACGCTGGGCTACGACGAGGGTCGGATTATCGCCTGGGGCCATCCGGTGACGCTGCGGCGCGAGGTGGGCAATCACTTCGACAAGGGCGAGAAGCGCCGCCTTGATCTCGCCGAGGATATCGACGTGATCCTGATGCGGCAGGACCCGCCGTTCCACCTCGGCTATATCAGCGCCGCGCTGCTGCTGGATCGGCTCAAAGGCCAGACGCTTGTTTCGAACGATCCACGCGAGGTGATTAACGCGCCGGAAAAAATGTTCGTGCTCGACTATGCGCGCTTCATGCCGCCGACGCTGGTCACGCGCCAGCTCGATGATGTGCGCGCCTTTATCGACAAGCACGGGGCGGTGGTGGTGAAACCGCTCCACGGCAATGGCGGCAAGGCGATCTTCAAGCTCGATGCCGAGGGCACCAACATGTCCGCGCTGTTCGAAGTGTTCAACCAGACCTGGCCCGAGCCGCACATGGTCCAGCCGTTCCTCCCCAGCGTGGCGCAGGGCGACAAGCGCATCGTGCTGGTCGACGGCGAGTACGCAGGCGCGATCAACCGCAAGCCGGGCGAGGGCGAGTTCCGCAGCAACCTCGCGCAGGGCGGCTCCGCCGAAGCATCCGAGCTAACCGCGCGTGAGGAAGAAATCTGCGCCGCGATGGGGCCGGAGCTGAAGCGGCGCGGCCTTGTGTTCGTCGGCATCGACGTGATCGGCGGCGAATATCTCACCGAGATCAACGTCACCAGCCCGACCGGGATCGTCGCAATCGACAAGTTCAACGGCACCGACACGGCTGGCCGTATCTGGGATGCGCTCGAACGTCGTCATGCCGAGATGATGGCGCAGGGCTGAGAACTTCCGCGTCTCTCGCGCATTCCTAAGCCATGGCAGACTTCATCATCGCAGCGATCGAGCGCGGGGGCTATTTCGGCATCTTCCTGCTGATGGCGATCGAGAATGTCATCCCGCCGATCCCCTCTGAGGTGATCATGGGGGTGGGCGGAGTGCTCGTGCATCGCGGCTCGATGGCGTTCTGGCCGCTGCTGCTGATTGGCACCGTCGGGTCTCTGGTCGGCAACTGGTTCTGGTTCTGGCTCGGCGAGACCTTCGCGCGCAATCGGCTGGAGCCGTTCGTAACCCGCTGGGGCCGCTGGCTCACGCTCGAATGGGAGGATGTCGAAAGGGCGCAGGATTTCTTTCAGAGGCGCGGCCACTGGGTGGTGTTCTTCCTGCGCTTCTCGCCCTTTCTGCGCACGATTATCTCGTTGCCCGCCGGGCTGGCGCATATGCCGAAGTGGAAGTTTGCCCTGTTCACCTTTGCCGGGTCGCTGGTGTGGAATGCGCTGCTGATCAAGGGCGGCGAGTGGCTTGGCCACTGGATGGCGGATTCGCAGGAGTGGCTCGGTTATATCCTGATCGGTGCCATCGCACTGCTGCTGGTTGGCTACGTTTACCGCGTGATTACGTGGAAGCCACGCTCCGCGCGCTAATCCCGCTCGCGCGGATGGGCCGCACGATAGGTCTCCAGCATCTGCGCCGCATCGACCCGCGTATAGATCTGCGTTGAGCCGAGGCTCGCGTGGCCGAGCAGCTCCTGCAGGCTCCGCAGGTCCGCCCCGGCGCTGAGTAGGTGGGTGGCGAACGAGTGGCGTAGCGCGTGCGGAGTGGCGCTGGCGGGCAGGCCGAGTGCCTTGCGCGCCCGCGCCATCGCCTTCTGCACGATCCCTTGCGACAGCGGTCCGCCCTTCGCGCCGCGAAATAGCGGCTCCTTGGCTGGCAGCGGGTAGGGGCAAGCCTTGGCATAGGCCGCCACCGCCTCGCGCACCACGGGCAGCAGGGGCACCAGCCGCTGCTTCGATCCCTTGCCGGTGATGGTCACCGTTTCGCCCAGCGGCAGCATGTCGCCGGTGAGCGACAGCGCTTCGGCGATGCGCATGCCCGCGCCGTACATCAGCAGCAGCACGGCCGCATCGCGCAGGCCGATCCACTCGTCCTTGGCATCGGCGGCCACCAGATCGGCGATATTGGTGACGTCGTCGGGGGTGACGGGGCGCGGCAGGCCTTTCTTCAGCCGCGGCCCGCGCATACGCGGAGCTTCGCCCGGTTCGCCGCCTGACTGCTCGCGGGCGAAGGCGATAAAGGCCTTGAGCGCCGACAGTTCGCGCGCCGCGGAGGCATTGCCGATCCCCTCGGCGCGGCGCGCGGCGAGATGTCCGCGCAGATCGCGCGCCTCCAGCGCGCCAACGCCCGCCCAATCGGTGACATCACTGTCGCGCAGCACCCGCTCGGCCGCCGCGACATAGGCGCGCACCGTGTGCGGCGAACGACGACGAGCGAGCGCGAGGTGGTCGCGCCATTGTTCGAGCAGGTCATGGCTGGTCATGCCGCGACCAATGCCGAGGAGACGATCTCGCCCAACACCGCGTCGAGCACGCCCATACCCTCGGGCGTGATGACGATCCGTGTGCCATGCTGGTCAAGCAGGCCGAGCGCGCGGCAGCGCTCCACCGCACCAAGGTCCACCAGCGCATCGGGCGCAAAGCCGAACCGCTGGGCGAGGGCGGCGATGTCCACCCCTTCGGCCAGCCTCAGCCCCATCAGCAGTGCCTCGCTGGCCTGTTCGTTTGACCCCAGCGCGCGCTCTTCCTGCGTGCCTTGGCCGTTGCGCTCGATAGCGGCGAGCCAGTTTTCGGGCTTCTTGTGCCGGGTGGTGGCAAATCCGCCGCGCCGCCCGTGCGCGCCGGGGCCGATCCCGGCATAGTCCTGATAGTGCCAGTAGGTGAGGTTGTGGCGGCTCTCCTCGCCGGGGCGGGCGTGGTTACTGATCTCGTAGGCGGGCAGACCTGCGTCGCGCATGGTCTCCTGCGTGAAGGCAAAGAGGTCAGCAGCAGCATCGTCATCCAGCGGGGCAAACTCGCCGCGCCGGACCATGCTTTCGAACCGCGTACCCGGCTCGATGGTGAGCTGGTACAGCGACATATGCGAGGTGCCGAAGCCGAGCGCGCGGGCCAGTTCCTCGCGCCACTGGCTGAGCGTTTGTTCGGGTCGGGCATAGATCAGATCGAACGAAACGCGGCTGAACACCTGCTGCGCAATGGCCAGCGCCTCAAGGCTTTCCGCCACATTGTGCAGCCGCCCAAGGAAGCGCAGCGTGCGGTCATCCAGCGCCTGAAGCCCGAGCGAGGCGCGGTTGACGCCTGCCGCCGCGATCCCGGCAAACTTCTCCGCCTCGACCGAGGAGGGGTTCGCCTCAAGCGTGATCTCGATCCCCTCGGCAAAGCCCCAGAGGTGCTCGGCCTCGTCCAGCAGCGCAGCCACCAGCGCGGGCGGCATCAGCGAGGGCGTGCCGCCGCCGAAGAAGATCGAGGTGAGCGTCTCGCCGCCCGCAAGCTCGGCCTCGCGGCGCATGTCGGCCAGCAGCGCCTTGCGCCACAGCTCGACGTCGACGCTCTCGCGCACATGCGAGTTAAAGTCGCAATAGGGGCACTTGGCGAGGCAGAAAGGCCAGTGGATGTAAAGCGCACGCGCCATGCGCGGGGACTCTATACGCCGAACTGGTCCGCGACCAGCTTGGCGAAGGCATCGGCGCGGTGGCTGACCTTGTGCTTCTCCTCCGGCGCGATTTCGGCGAAGGTGAGGTCGCTGCCCGCTGGTACGAACACCGGATCATAGCCGAAGCCCATTTCACCGCGCGGGGGCCAGGTCAGCGTGCCGTCGACGCGGCCTTCGTAAACAGTATGGTCGCCCTCAGGCCAGGCGATGGCGAGCACGCAGGAGAACCACGCGTCGCGCGGGGTGTCCGCTCCAAGGGCCTGCAAACAGCCCTCGACCTTGCCCATCGCCATATACCAGTCGCGCCCCGGCTCGCCTTCGAACCACTGCCGCTGCGCCCAGTCGGCGGTGTAAACCCCCGGCTTGCCGTCAAGCGCGGCGACCGAAAGGCCGGAGTCATCGGCGAGTGCAGGCAGGCCCGAGGCCTTGGCGGCGGCTTCGGCCTTGATCAGCGCGTTTTCGATAAAGGTCGCGCCCGTCTCGGCAGGCTCGGGCAGGCCGAGCGCTCCGGCGGAAATACACTCCAGCCCATAGGGCGCGAGCAAGGCTGAAATCTCTTTCAGCTTGCCCGCGTTATGGGTGGCGATAACGAGTTTTCCGCCGCCGAGTTTCATTAGCGCCCCGTCGCCTTGTCCTGCGCCTTGAAGATTTCGCCGCAGCCCATCTGCGCGAGGCGCAGAAGGCGCAGCAGAGCCTCCTCGTCGTAGGTCGCGCCTTCAGCGGTGGCCTGCACCTCGGCGATGCGACCGCCCTCGATCAACACGAAGTTGGCGTCGGCATCGGCGCTGGAGTCTTCGTCGTAGTCGAGGTCAAGCACCGGGGTGCCCTGATAGATGCCGCAGGAGACAGCGGCGATCTTGGCCTCGATCGGATCTTCCTTGATCGTGCCGTCGGCCAGCAGCTTGTCCACCGCCATGCGCAGGGCCACCCAAGCGCCCGAGATCGAGGCGGTGCGGGTGCCGCCGTCGGCCTGAATCACATCGCAATCGAGCGTGATCTGGCGTTCGCCGAGCTTCTTCATATCGACCACGGCGCGCAAGCTCCGGCCGATCAGCCGCTGGATTTCCTGCGTGCGGCCCGACTGCTTGCCCTTGGCTGCCTCACGGCTGCCGCGGGTGTGGGTGGCGCGCGGAAGCATCGAATATTCGCCGGTCACCCAGCCTTCACCCTTGCCGCGCAGGAACGGCGGGATGCGCTCTTCCACGCTGGCGGTGCAGATCACCTTGGTGTCGCCGAAGCCCACCAGCACCGAGCCTTCGGCGTGACGGGTAAATCCGGTTTCGATGGAAATGGCGCGCATCTCGTCGGGCGCACGGCCGGATGGTCGCATGGTATTCTCCGAATTCCAGGCCCCACACGCGCTCACCTTGAGCTTGTCGAAGGGTCGTTCCTGATTGTTGCGGCCCCGCTAGACAATAAAGCAGCCCCTCGACAAGCCTCACCTCATCTAATCGCAAGCTGTAGGGTGCGTGGAAAATTGAACTTCTGCGAGTTTGCGCTACCTCTTTGTCATGGCCTCTTTGCCCATCACTGAACTGACCGCCCGTGCGCGGGATATTTTCCGGCTTGTGGTCGAGGGCTATCTCGATAGCGGGCAACCGGTCGGTTCGAAGGCGCTTGCAGCGTCGGGCGGCCTCGATCTTTCGCCTGCCTCGATCCGTTCGGTGCTAAGCGATCTCGAACAGCTGGGCCTGCTAGCCGCTCCGCACACCAGCGCCGGACGCCTGCCGACCGAGCAGGGGCTGCGCCTGTTCGTCGACGGCATCATGCAGATGGCCGAGCCCTCGCCGGAAGAGCGGGCGGTGATCGAACAGCAGATGCGTGAACCCGGCCCGATCGAGCAGGCGCTGGAGGCGACCAGCGCGCTCCTTTCCAATCTTTCGGGCGCGGCGGGCATGGTAATGGTGCCGCAACGCGAAAGCCGGATCGCCCAGATCAACCTCCTGCCGCTTGACGACAAGCGCGCTTTGGTGGTGTTGGTGGGCACCGATGGGCATGTCGAAAACCGCGTGCTCGAATTGCCGCAAGACGTTTCTGCGGGCGATCTCCAGCAGGTCAGCAACTATGTCACCGCGCGGCTTGCCGGGCGCACACTGGCCGAGGCTTCGCGCGATATCCGCGCCGAGATTGCCTCGGGCCGCAGCGCGCTTGACGAGGCCGGAGCGCGGCTGGTCGAGGCGGGGCTGGCGGTGTGGAGCGAAGACGCGGCAGCGCGCCCGGTGCTTATCGTGCGCGGGCAGGCCAAGCTGCTTGATGAGAGCGCGCTGACCGATATCGAGCGGGTCCGTTCGCTGATCGACGACCTCGAAAACAAGCAGCAGGTCGCACAATTGCTCGAGAGCGCGCGCGAGGCGGAATCGGCGCGTATCTTCATCGGCGCGGAGAACCGGCTCTTTTCACTTTCGGGTTCTTCTGTCATTGCCGCGCCCTATCGCAACGGCGAGGGAAAGGTGGTCGGCGTGCTCGGCGTGATCGGTCCGACGCGGTTGAATTACGCCAGAGTGGTTCCCATGGTGGACTTCACCGCCCGCTCGTTGGGCCGAAGACTTGGATAATTGGACAGAATAACGGTGATGGACAAGAAAAACGAACCTCGCGACGAAGCGGCCGAGAAGGAGCTCGAAGGTGTTCCTGAGGAACTGCTCCTCGATACCGAGGAAGCCGGTGGAAGCGCAATGGCGGAAGAGGTCGCCCGGTTGGAAGCCGAGCTTGAGACGGCCAAGCAGGACGTGCTCTATGCCCGCGCCGATACGCAGAACGTGCGTCGCCGTCTGGAAAAGGACGTGCAGGATGCGCGCAACTATGCCGCGACCGGCTTTGCCCGCGACATCCTGACGGTGGCCGACAATCTCGCGCGTGCGATCCAGTCGGTGCCTGCCGAATTGCGCGAGGACGAGAAGTTCAAGGGGCTGGTCGCCGGTATCGAAGCCACTCAGCGTGAGCTGGACAAGGTGTTCGGCCAGCATGGCATCACGCGCATTGCGGCGATGGGCATGCCACTCGACCCCAACCAGCATCAGGCGATGATGGAAGTGCCCAGCGATGTGGAGCCCGGCACGATCGTGCAGGAAATGCAGGCTGGCTATATGATCAAGGACCGCCTGCTGCGTCCGGCCATGGTGGGTGTCGCGAAAAAGGCGGACTGACAGCCGTAGCGCATGTGGGGCGGGGCCGTCTGGCTGCCGTCCTGCCTGTTGCCCGCCGCTGGTGCCTGACGGGAAAGACCTGTTCTGACCCCACAAGCGAGGAGCCGTGCGGGGATCGGGATGTGACGAGCCAGCGGGCGGAACTATCCGCCTGCCGTTCCGTAGATTCTTCATAGTTACCCTATTGGAGGATCACATGAAGAACCGGATCGCTACAGTCTCAGCCGCCATCGTTGCATCGCTGTCGCTGGCAGCCTGTGCCGACAACTATGCCGTCGAAGGCGGCTTGGCCGGTGCGGCTGCAGGCGCAGGTATTGGCGCCATTTCCGGCGGTGACGCTGCCACTGGCGCCGCCATCGGTGCTGCCGCAGGTGCGGCTGGTGGATCGCTGATCAAGAAGGACGACAAATGCTACCGCGTCGATTCCCGCGGACGCGAGTACGAGGTGGATTGCTACTAAACCAAGCGGAGGTCCGGTGCGTCGATGAGGTGCCGGGCCTTTGTTATTCGGGGTTGATGATGCGGGTGCTCTCGCTGACGACAACGACGGCAGCAGCAGATTCGCCTTGTGCCGATGCGCCGACCCAGATCAGGTAAATGCCCGATTGGGGGCGTTTGAAGGTCATGATCGGGTCTCCGTCGCCCCAACTATCATCGTCGCAATTCATGGTCTGCTCTGGCGGGATGACGACCAGCGTGGTGTCGCTCTCCGAAATAGCCCCGATGATGAGCGGGTATTGGGATCCGGCCGTATAATTGATCCTCACATCGGGTGTTCTGGCCACAAAGCCGGAACACGAGGACAGATATTCCGAGGCATCGACATCGCCCCCGGCCACCACCTTCACCGTAAAAGGATCGGGCTCGAAGCCGCTGGCAAGGTCATGGCTGCCATAGGTGGGCACCAGATCTTCTACAGAAACCTGTGCAGCTGCGGGCATGGACATGATGAGTGCCAGTGCGGCTATCGATGGTGTCAGGCGGTTCAGCATTGAAGACCTCGGAATATGTTGCGTCGACCCCTCGTCTCGCAAGAGAGATTTATCTCGCAAAGCACTGGATTGTTGGCAATATCGCGAGCCCCGAGAGAGCCGAATCGTCAGGTTACTTCAGGACGACGATCGTGACTGATGCAGCCGCGCTTTTAGGGTTCACGCCATCGCGAAAGGCAGGATTGCGCGATAGGTCTCCAAAGGTGGTGCAGCCGGTACATTGCCGCCTTCGCGCAAGGTAAAGGCGTGCTGCACGATCATGGCCTGCTGTTCGATGCCGTATCGCTCCAGCGTCCAGCCCGGCTTCAGCGAATAGTCGTAACGGCACCATGGGTGCCGATTGAGCACGAGATACCATTCGCCCTTGGTCTGGGTCTGCCAGACATGGGTCAGCTCGTGGATGAAAAGCGCGCGGCGCGCGAGCGAGGCTGCGGCAAAGTCGTCACAATAGACGCTGCCGCGCGGGTGGAAATGGAGATGACCGCGCGGGGCCATCGTCACTTTCCTTGGCTGGAACGGGAAGAACTTGCGCCGCCGGATCGTAACCCGCGCCGCATCAATCGCATCCCCAAACACCGATGCGGCGAGCGCCACCTCGCCTGATGTCAGCGCCCTCTCTCCACCGACGGGGCAGGGGACGGACGCAGGCTTCACCGGGTTGGCTGCTTACATGCCTTCCATTGCCGAATGGTCCATGTCGGCCGTACCCGGGGCCATCAGCTTGGCGGGGAAGCTCACCTTGTCGCCGCCGACGAAGATCAGCGTCACTTCGGTTTCGCCGCCGGCAACGAGGTCGTCATCAAGGTCGTAGGCCATCACGTGCTTGCCGCCCTGTTCGAGCACCACTTCGGCGCCCGGCTTGATGGGCAGCTGAAACAGCTCCTGCATGTCCATCTTTCCGTTCCATTCACTGGTTTCGTGAAGCTGCGCACTGGCTGCGCCCGCGACATCAACGGCGCGAATCGTCACCTGCTTGTCGCTCACGTTGCGGACGGTGAAATAGATCGCGGCCGGATTGCCTTTCACCGCTGGCAACGACATCCGGCCGTCGGTTACCGAAATGCCTGCGGGTGCGTCGGGCGCGGTGGTCTCAGCCACATTGTCTTCGCTGCCGGAACAGGCTGCCGTGCCCAGTGCAAGGGTGATGGCGGCGAGCGCAGCGGCGAAGGTCTTTATGGTCATGGCTTTCCTCTTCTGAGACAAGCTGCCTTTCTAGTCGGGCACCTCTCTTGTGCCAAGCAAAAGCGCGCCTATATCGCCCTTCGTAACACACCTTTTAACGAGCTGCCGAAGCGGACTTGCCGCCTTGCGGGGGACCCGAAAGCGCAGCGTCAGACCTGAAGGAAGAGAACGGGAAATATGAGCAAGATTATCGGCATCGACCTTGGCACAACCAACAGCTGCGTTGCAGTGATGGAGGGGGGCAAGGCCAAGGTTATCGAGAATTCCGAAGGCGCGCGCACCACGCCGTCGATCGTTGCCTTCACCAAGGATGGTGAACGCCTGATCGGCCAGCCGGCCAAGCGCCAGGCGGTGACCAACCCCGACAACACGCTGTTCGCGATCAAGCGCCTGATTGGCCGCCGGTTCGACGATCCGACCACCAAGAAGGACATCGACCTTGTCCCTTACAACATCGTTTCGGGCAAGAACGGCGATGCCTGGGTGAATGCTGGCGGCGAAGACTATTCGCCCTCGCAGATCTCGGCCTTCATCCTGCAGAAGATGAAGGAAACCGCCGAAAGCTACCTCGGCGAGACCGTCACCAAGGCCGTGATCACTGTGCCTGCCTACTTCAACGATGCGCAGCGCCAGGCGACCAAGGACGCCGGCCAGATCGCAGGGCTTGAGGTTGAGCGTATCATCAACGAGCCGACCGCGGCCGCGCTGGCCTATGGCATGGATAAGGACGACGGCAAGACCATCGCCGTTTATGACCTTGGCGGCGGTACGTTCGACGTGTCCGTGCTCGAAATCGGCGACGGCGTGTTCGAGGTGAAGTCGACCAATGGCGATACCTTCCTCGGCGGTGAAGACTTCGACAACGTGCTGGTCGATTATCTGGCCGAGCAGTTCCAGAAGAAGGAGAACATGGATCTCCGTTCGGACAAGCTCGCCCTGCAGCGCCTCAAGGAAGCTGCGGAAAAGGCCAAGATCGAGCTGAGCTCCAGCCAGCAGACCGAAGTCAACCTGCCCTTCATTACCGCGCGCATGGAAGGTGGCTCGTCCACCCCGCTGCACCTGGTTGAGACGCTGACCCGTTCGAAGCTCGAACAGCTCGTCGGCGACCTGATCAAGCGCACGCTCGCACCGTGTAAGAAGGCGATGGAAGACGCCGGCGTTTCGAAGGACCAGATCGACGAGGTGATCCTTGTTGGCGGCATGACCCGCATGCCCAAGGTGCGCGAAGTGGTCGAAGAGTTCTTCGGCTCGAAGCCGCACACCGGCGTGAACCCCGATGAAGTCGTTGCCATGGGCGCCGCCATTCAGGCCGGCGTGCTGCAGGGCGACGTGAAGGACGTGCTGCTGCTCGACGTGACCCCGCTGTCGCTCGGTATCGAGACGCTGGGCGGTGTGTTCACCCGCATGATCGACCGCAACACCACGATCCCGACCAAGAAGGCGCAGGTCTATTCGACTGCTGAGGACAATCAGCAGGCGGTGACGATCCGCGTGTTCCAGGGCGAGCGTGAAATGGCGGCGGACAACAAGCTGCTCGGCCAGTTCGACCTCGTCGGCATTCCGCCCGCTCCGCGCGGTGTGCCGCAGGTGGAAGTGACCTTCGACATCGACGCCAACGGCATCGTGAACGTCAGCGCGAAGGACAAGGGCACCGGCAAGGAACAGCAGATTCGCATCCAGGCCTCGGGCGGCCTTTCGGACTCCGACATCGACCAGATGGTGCAGGATGCCGAGAAGTTCGCTGAAGAGGACAAGAAGCGCCGCGAGTCGGCTGAAGTCCGCAACAACACCGACAGCCTCATCCACGCGACCGAGAAGCAGCTCGAAGAGCATGGCGACAAGGTTGACGCTGGCCTGAAGTCGCAGATCGAGACTGCTGTGGCCGAGGCCAAGACGGCGCTTGAAGGCGACGATGTCGAAGCGATGAAGGCCAAGAGCCAGGCTCTGACTGACGTCGCCATGAAGATGGGCCAGCAGATCTACGAAGCCGAGCAGGCCGATGCCAATGCGGCGCAGGCTGATGCGGCCGCTTCGGAAGGTCAGGCCGAGGACGACGAGGTGGTTGACGCCGAGTTCTCCGAAGTGGACGACGAAAAGAAGGGCTGAGCCCCCGATTGAAAATCCGGGCCGCTGCCGTCGCTTCGCATGGTGCGGCGCGGCCCGGGCTTTTACGGAGAAGCTGAATGTCCTCTGCTGAAGTTGATTTTTACGAGCTGCTCGGCGTCGAACGCACCGCCGATGGCGGGACGATCAAGTCCGCCTATCGCAAGCTCGCGATGAAGTACCATCCCGATCGCAACCCCGGCTGCGCCGATAGCGAAGCCCGGTTCAAGGCGATCAGCGTTGCCTACGATTGCCTGAAAGATCCCCAGAAGCGCGCAGCTTACGACCAGTATGGCCACGAGGCCTTCACGCAAGGCATGGCTGGCGGCCGTGGCGGCGGCGGTGGTCATGCCGATTTCGGCGACCTTGGCGATATATTTGAAACGATTTTCGGCAGCGGTTTCGGTGGCGGTGCCGGGCGCTCCCGCCCACGGCGCGGGGCTGACCTGCGTTACGACATGGAAATCTCGCTCGACGATGCTTTCCATGGCCGGAATTCCGAAATCGAAGTTGAAGTCGCGGCCTCTTGCGACACCTGCGAGGGAACCGGTGCAACACCGGGCACCTCGGCGAAGCGCTGCGGTACGTGCGGCGGCCATGGCAAGGTGCGCGCGCAGCAGGGCCTGTTCGTGATCGAACGGCCGTGCCCCGCCTGTCACGGGCGCGGCGAAGTGCTGGAAAGTCCCTGCGCTGATTGTCGCGGCGAAGGCCGGGTCGACAAGATGAGCAAGCTCACGGTGGAGATTCCGCCGGGCGTTGACAATGGCACTCGCATTCGCCTCACCGGCAAGGGCGAGGCCGGTCCGCAAGGTGCGCCTGCGGGTGACCTCTATATCTTCATCCACGTGAAGCCGCACTCGGTATTCCAGCGTGAAGGGACGGCGCTTGCCACCCGCGTGCCGATCAGTTTTACCTCCGCCGCACTTGGCGAGACGATCGAAATCCCCGGCCTCGATGGCAAGTCGCATGCGATCGACATTCCGGCGGGTATCCAGTCGGGTCACCATCTGCGCAAGCGCGGCGCTGGCATGCCCGTGCTGCAGGGCCGTGGACGCGGTGATCTCGTGGTCGAGGTGGTGGTCGAGACGCCCACCAGGCTCTCGGCACGGCAGAAAGAGCTGCTGGCCGAGTTCCGTGAGACCGAGACCGGCGATGAATGCCCCGAAAGCCGTGGTTTCTTCGATCGGTTGAAGGGCGCCTTTTCGGCCTAGCTGCTGGCCGTGACCGCCGCCGGTGACCGGCGGCGCTTGGGCCAGAACAGCAGGAACAGTGCAAGGTCGCGCCGCGCGATCAGCATCCACAGGAGGTGCGCGATCGCCAGCGGCAGCAGCGCGTTGCCGATCGTTTCGTGCACTTCGGCCAGCAGGCTCTCGTCGTGCTTGTCGGCTTCGCGATGCTCCTGCTCGTCGCTCTCGTGGGCGCGGATCGACTGGCCGACCAGCGTGCCGCCACGGTCCATCGCTATGCCCGTGCCCGCCGCGGTCGCGATGCCGAGCAGCAGGGCCAGAGTGAGTGCGCGGCCCACCAGCGGATGGGTCAGCACGGTCCGGCCTGCGTTATGGCCCGCCCGGCGCAGGCGCAGGCGCTGCCAGCCGAAGCCGGCCTTGCCAGCAAGACCGAGCGCCAGTCGCAGCATGACAAGCGCGGCAACGCCGTAGCCGATCCATGCGTGGGGAACGCCGGTGCTCTCCGACGTGAAATAGGCGGCGGCGACGGCTGCTCCAAGCAGCAGGTGATAGATGCGAAATGACGACATGGTGCAAAGCCTCCTTCACGAAGCTCCCCCTTCGTCCGTTTTCTGCGCTTCCTGTCTGACAGCTGCCTGACAAGGCTGCGCAGATTACGCGCCGCCGAGTTTGGCCTCGATTTCGGCGCGTAGGCCGTCCACCAGCTTCGCATCGCACAGCGCCCGTTCTGCCTCCTCGTCACAGATGGCGAGGAACAGCTCACGCTTGAATTCGGCCACCTCGGCTATGGCCAGCCCATCGGGCAGCGTAGAGCAGACGAGGTCGACCATCCGTTCGGCCCCGTGCATCCGGCCCCACAGGTAATCGTTCTCGCGATAGGCGCGGCTGAAGAACCCGCCGAAGTTGAAGAACTCGGTGCCGCGCAGCGTCGCGCTGGTGCCGCCAGCACGGATCGAGCGCGCATCCTCCGGGCTGATCCGGTCTACCTTGACCGGGTCGAACTCGGTCAGCCCTTCGTTGCGCAGCAGCTGCAGGGTGGAGACATCGTAAAACGGGAAGCCGAGATAGGCCATCAGCACCCGGCGCCGCAGCTTTGCTGGCATTGCCTCGAGAGCATCGGCAAGGATCTGCTCGGCGGCGATGTCGGTCGCTGGCAGGTCGCGCGTCTTGGCGAGCCAGTCGAGCACCGCGCCGGGATCGTCCATCGCTCGTGCTGCGATTGGGGTGAACTTCGCCCCCAGGTTCTCGGCACTTTCGTGTTCGAAATAGAGCGCCAGCGCGCGATAGATCGCGTCGCGGGCCTCTTCCAGGCCGTCTTCATCGAAGTCGGGATCGGCCTCCCAATCGCGCGACAGCCGCCGCGCGATCAGCCGCAGGCGGCGAATGCGGAACGCCAGATCGTGCGCGCGCAGGAAGGTGATGGCCTCCTCCGATGCGCCCGTGCCCTTGTTGCCCGTCAGCGACGACAAGCCGCGCCGGTCAAGCTCGTGCCGCAGTCGTGTGGCCAAGGCCTCGACATCTTCGCGACCCGTTTCACCGCACTCGGTGCAGATCAGGCGCGCGAGCTTTTCCACCACCAGCGCCATCTTGGCCTGTGCGTAGGACTGGAAGGCGTAGCCGGACTGTTCAGCCGCTGCCTGCTGCGCCTTGGTGCGCCAGCTGGCAAGCCGTTTGGGGGTGGGCCGGTCGAGAAACAGCGTCCGGCCAAACAGCTTGTCCACCGCCGCTTCGATCTCGGGCCGAAGTGCCTGCACCATCTGCCGCAGCTGCGCCGCCTCACGCGACTGTCGTTCGAGTTGTTCGAGGTTGTCACGGATCGGCTGCTCACGTGGGATCGTGGAGAGCGAGCCAAAGATCGCCGAAAAGAACCCGACCGGACGTGCAATATCGTGTTGCAGTGCACTTATGCGGTCCGGACGCGGATCAATATAAGCGATGCGCCGATCGACTTCGCGTTGCGCCGGACGCGCGGGCAGGGCCGCGATGGCGCTGCGAAACGGCGCGTTGACCAGCACCGAGCCATCGATCAGCGAGACCTGTTCGCTGGTGCCCTGATCGACGTGGCTGGGCATGATCCGGTGCAGGAAGGCTTCGCGCCCCGGCCATCTGCCTTCGCCCGAGGTCTCTGCCACCAATTCGTCGATCTCCGCGATCCGCAGCGGCGGGAAGGCACCGGGAAAGCTCGCGGTGGCGCGGGCGGCAAAGGTCAGTTCGCAGCGCTCTGCAAGGTCCATGTCCGGCTGTGCAGGCGTGCGCTTGCGAAACCCAATCGGCATGCGGTGTTCGCTTTCCTCCACGACCGGCGGGCTGTTCATCCGCAGTAGTTCGCGGTGGCCGCGAAAGTCGGTCGCGGTGACCACCAGGTCGAGCGGGTGGCCCTGCGGAAGCAGAGGGGCGCTGGCGGGTTCAGCTGCCATTGCGGCAAGCGCGTCGTGTATCAGCCGCGAGAAATGCGGGCCGGAGAAGGGCGGGGCGAACCAGCGCCCGCGCACCAGATGCGAAACCTTGCGGCGCACCTCGGCCCGCGTTTCGGGCGCGACGCTCTCGCTCACTGCGCTGTCTGGCTGGCGCAGCATATAAAGCACAGCAGGCATGAACCAGAACTTGGCGGCCTTCGACCAGGGCCGCGCCTCGGGTGCGATCAGTTCCTCAACATCGGCGTTTTTGAGCCACAGTTCGGTCAGCGGTTCGAGGCTTTGGCCCGAGTGGATTGCCTGCGCGAGGAACACCGCGTTGATACCGCCTGCACTGGCGCCGGTGAGAATGTCGGGCAGCACCCGCAGCCGTAAGCCGCACTCGCTCTCAATACGGCCGAGCCAGCGCTGCCAGACCGCCTCGACCGGGCCCGGCGCGGGTTCGTGGGCGTGAAAGGCACGGCTGGCTCGGGCGAGCTTCCACAGCTCCTTGGTGACGCCATGCATGTACACCGCGAGGCTCACCCCGCCATAGCACACCAGCGCGATCCGCAGTTCTTTCTGCCGCATGCGCGGTTCCTGCCAGATGGTGCGGGAATTGGCTAGGAGAGCTTGTGTTCCCTAAATGTTCCAGTTATCGATAAGCAAAGGAAGGGAGCTTGCTATGCTTAAGGGCAGTTGTTGTTGCGGGACGGTGCAATTTGCTGTGAGGGAGGCGCCGACGATGATGGCGACTTGTCACTGTTCGCGGTGCCGCAAGGTCGGGGCGAGCACATTCGTGATTGTTGGACGTGAACACTTCCGCTTGCTTGGCGGCGATGGCAGCATTGCGACCTATGCCCCCGAAGCGGGCTATCTCTTTGCCCGTAACTTCTGTTCAAACTGCGGGTCCGCTTTGGGTGAGATGACGGGCGACGCTCCATCCTTTCCGATCCCGGCCAACTGCTTCGATGACCCACTCGATTTGGTGGTCGCCTGCCATGAATTTGTGGATGAAAAGCCCGAGTGGCTGCCAATTTGCGACGATGCGAAGCAATTCGCTCGTCATCCGCAAAAAGCCTGAGGGATAGATCTTGGCCAAGCCGAAGAAGCGTTATGTCTGTTCCGAATGCGGCAGCGTGTCGACGCGCTGGCAAGGCCAGTGTCCCGACTGTTCCGAATGGAACACGCTGGTGGAAGAGGTAGGCGAGACGAAGTTCGCTGCGCGGCACGATCTTTCGGGCGGTGGGCGCATGATTCGGTTCGAGACGCTTGATGCGCCGACCGCCCCGCTGGAGCGCCGGACCACAGGCCTTGCCGAGTTTGACCGGGCGCTGGGCGGCGGGATCGTGCCCGGCAGCGCGATCCTGATGGGCGGTGAACCCGGCATCGGCAAGTCGACACTGCTGCTGCAGGCCGCTGCGCGCATCGCCAAGGCTGGCGGCGAGGTCGTCTATATCAGCGGCGAAGAGGCGACCGGGCAGATCCGCATGCGCGCCGCGCGTCTTGGCGTGTCGGACAGTCCACTCAGACTCGCTGCAGCTACCTCGGTGCGCGATATCCTGACCACCTTGGGGCAGGGCGCGCCGCCACAACTGCTGATCGTCGATTCGATCCAGACCATGCATTCCGACCAGATCGAGGGCGCTCCCGGTACGGTCAGCCAGGTCCGTGCTTCGGCTTTCGAATTGATCCGCTATGCCAAGGAGCAGGGCTGCTGCCTCGTGCTGGTGGGGCATGTGACCAAGGACGGAAACATCGCCGGGCCGCGCGTGCTGGAGCACATGGTCGATACCGTGATGAGCTTCGAGGGCGAGCGCAGCCACCAGTACCGCATCCTCAGGTGCCTTAAGAACCGCTTCGGTGCGGTCGACGAGATCGGCGTTTTCGCGATGGAGAGCGAAGGGCTGACCGAGGTCGCCAATCCCTCAACCCTGTTCCTTTCGGGCCGTGAGGAAGCGATTGCGGGTAGCGCCGTGTTCCCTGCGATTGAGGGCACGCGCCCGGTGTTGGTCGAAATTCAGGCGCTGATCGTGCGGCTGCAATCCGGCGCGACGCCCCGGCGCGCGGTGGTGGGCTGGGATTCGGGCCGCCTCGCGATGCTGCTGGCGGTGCTCGAATCACGCTGCGGACTGAGTTTTTCCACGGCCGAAGTCTATCTCAACGTAGCCGGCGGCTATCGGCTGACTGATCCGGCAGCCGATCTTGCCGTGGCTGCCGCGCTGGTATCGGCACTGGCCGATAAGCCGCTTGCTTCCGATAGCCTGTGGCTGGGAGAACTGTCGCTTTCGGGTGACGTGCGTCCCGTTGCCCACGGCGCATTGCGGTTGAAGGAAGCGGAAAAGCTGGGCTTTCGCCGCGCCACTGGCCCCGAAATGAGCGGGCGCGGCAAGAGCGCGCTGGCCTATGGCGCGATCGCCAGCGTCAACGCGCTCGTTGACCGGGTGATGGCCGCGGCCTAGATTTCACGAAATGGTCGGCTTCGACATAATCGTTCTCGTGATCGTAGGCTTCTGCGCGATCGGCGGCTTCCTGCGCGGCTTCGTGCAGGAGGTGCTGTCGCTTGGCGCCTGGGCGGCCGCAATCCTGGCGATTCATTTCCTGCATCCTGACCTCACCGCCGTGATCTACGCCTTCATCGGCTCGCCCACGACCTCCGCCATCCTCGCCTTTGCGCTGCTGTTGCTGGTGCCGCTGGTCGTGGTGAAGCTTGGAGCCAAGTGGTTGGGCAGCAAGTCGCGTGCTTCGGTGCTCGGGCCGCTCGACCGGGTTCTGGGCTTCGGGTTCGGTGGGCTCAAGGGCGTGGTGATCACCATTATCGCCTTTTCAATGATGGTGCTCGGCTATGACATGGTCTGGGGTGATGAGGGCAGGCCGGTTTGGATTGTCGAGGCGCGCAGCTACCAGTTCGTCGATGCCTCGTCGAAGGCGCTGGTGGAACTCATCGCCGAACGCCGCGCGCGCCTGGCTACCAGCGAAGCCGAGGCGGGCCTGTGAGCGCTACGAAGCTTTACACCCCCGAGTTGCTCGCCGCGACGCTGGAACTGGTGCAATATCCACCGCTGGAAAACGCCGCGCTACATGGCGAATCGCGTTCGCCTACCTGTGGCTCCACTCTGGCGATGGACCTTTCGCTTGCCGACGATGGCGGCATCGAACGGATCGGGCTGACCGTGCGCGCCTGTGCGGTGGGCCAGGCCTCGGCGGCGGTGTTCGCGCGCCATGCGCATGGCCGCTGCGCAGAGGATATTCTGGCTACGGCGGAGCGGTTCGCCGCTTGGCTGGAGGACGAGGCGCCCTTGCCCGATTGGCCCGATGTAACGCTGATCGCTGCCGCTCAGGCCTATCCGGCGCGACATGGCGCTATGCTGCTCCCCTGGAAAGCTGCCATCGCGGCCCTTTCTACGCGCACCAGTGCGCGCTAAGCCCGTCGCGGGATAGGAAAAGGGGGGGAGTGCCATGGCGACCAGTGCCGCGAGTGTGCATCATGAGCCGAGCAAGAGCGAAATTCGCATGGTCATTGCCGCGTCAAGCGCGGGGACCGTGTTCGAGTGGTACGATTTCTTTATCTACGGCACGCTTGCCGCCTTCATCAGTCAGGCCTTTTTCCCCACCGGCAACGAAACACTCTCGCTGCTCCTGACCTGGGCGGGCTTTGCTATCGGTTTCGGCTTCCGGCCGCTGGGGGCGATCCTGTTCGGCTATCTTGGCGATCGTTTGGGGCGCAAATATACCTTCCTCGTCACCGTTACGCTGATGGGAATCGCCACTGCCGGGGTTGGCTTCGTGCCCGCCGAAGCATCGATCGGGCTGGCCGCACCACTCATTATCATCGTCTTGCGGATCGCGCAGGGCCTCGCGCTTGGCGGCGAGTATGGCGGCGCAGCGATCTACGTTGCCGAACATGCCCCGCCAGACAAGCGCGGCTACTATACCGGCTTCATTCAGGCGAGCGTGATTGGCGGCTTTGTGCTTAGCGTGATCGTGGTTCTGGCTTGCCGCTTCCTCATTCCGGCAGAGGCCTTTGCGGCTTGGGGGTGGCGGATGCCGTTCGTGCTCTCGATCGTGCTGCTCGGCGTGTCGCTGTGGATGCGGCTCAAGCTCAACGAAAGCCCGGTGTTTCGGGCGATGAAGGCCGAGGGACACACCTCGTCCAACCCCTTCCTCGAAAGCTTCACCTATCCGGGCAACAAGAAGCGCATTTTCATCGCCCTGTTCGGCGTCGCCTGCGGCTTGACCATTGTCTTTTACACCGCGCTGTTCTCCTCGCTCAGCTTCCTCAAGGGGCCGATGCGGGTCGACGATACGACGGCTGAATTGCTGGTGGGTCTGGGTTCGCTCGCGGCGGCGGCGACCTTGGTCTATTTCGGCCACCTGTCGGACAAGGTCGGGCGCAAGAAGCCGATCGTATGGGGCTATATCGCCAGCCTCGTGCTGCTGTTCCCGCTGTTCTGGGGGCTCGCTGCTTTGGCCAACCCACCGTTGGTCGCCATGCAGGAGCGCGCGCCGGTGGTGATTCAGGGTGTGGACTGCGACTATTCGCCCTTCGTTGAAACGCAGGCGACGCCGTGCGGCCAGCTGATGGCCACGATGTCAGGGATGGGCATTTCCTATTCGGTGGAGGAGACGCAGCAGCTCGGACTTCTGATCGGCTCGTCCTACCACGCGGTGGCCGCGGCCGATGCGAACTCCGCTGAGGTGGTTTCGCAGGCGTTGGCGGCAGAGGGCTATCCGCTTGAAAAGCAGGTTCCAGCGCCGCTCAACATGGTGGGCATCGTGCTGATCGTGTTCGCGCTCGGCGCGCTGACGGGCGCCACTTACGGTCCGGTTGCGGCGCTGTTGTCCGAGATGTTCCCGCCCAAGATCCGCTATTCCTCGATGAGCATCCCCTACCATATCGGCGCGGGCTACTTCGGGGGCTTCCTGCCGCTGATCGCCGGATACATCGTTGCGCGCAGCGGCGATATCTATGCCGGGCTGTGGTACACTTGGGTGCTGCTGCTGGTCGCTTTGGCAACGGCCTGGTGGGGCCTCAAGCGCGGCCCACCGCGTGATTTCTCCGATGACCATTCCTGAACCGCCACCTGCAACCCTTCGCCTGAAGATCGACCATGCGGCATTGGCTGCCAACTGGCGCGCGCTCGATCGGCTTTCGGGCGGGGCGAACGCGGGCGCGGCGGTCAAGGCCGATGCCTATGGTCTGGGCGTTGCAACGGTCGTTCCCACCCTGCTCGCTGCGGGCGCGCGCCAGTTCTTTGTTGCACACTGGAGCGAGGTTGCCCCGGTGCTGGCAGCGGGCGCCGCGCCAGATCAGATCGCGGTTTTGCACGGGGTAAATACCTCTGAAGATGCTGCCTATGCCCGCGCCTCGGGCGTTGTTCCGGTCATCAACTCGGTGCGACAGGCAGCGCTTTGGCATGAGGCTGGCGGCGGCCTGTGTCACCTGATGCTCGACACCGGCATGAACCGGCTCGGCCTGCCAGCATCCGATATCGGCGACCCAGCAATCGGGGCGCTCGATATCGATATCGTCATGTCGCATCTCGCCTCGGCCGAGGACGATACCGACCAGAGCGCGCAGCAGCTGGACCTGTTCCGATCGCTGCGCACCGGGGTAGCGGCCCGCCGCGCGAGCCTTGCCAACAGCGCCGGCATTGCGCTGGGGAGCGCCTACCACTTCGACATCACCCGTCCTGGCCTCGCGCTTTACGGCGGTGTGCCCTGCGCTGCGCTGGCGGGTGATCTGGCACAGGTTGCCTGTCCACAAGCGATGGTGATGCAGGTGCGCTCCATCGCGCAAGGGGCGCCGGTGGGGTACAATGCTACGTTCCACGCGCCTCGGCCCATGCGCACGGCAACCTTGTCGCTCGGCTACGCCGATGGCGTGCTGCGCTGCTGGGGTGAGCGAGGGTCCGTGCAGCACGCAGGACGGGCGCTCAAGATCATCGGGCGGGTCTCGATGGATATGATCGTCGTCGACTGCACCGAGGCGCCGGAGTTGGCCGAGGGCGACTTCTGTGACCTGCCGTATAACCTTGTGGCAGCAGCCGAAATTACCGGCCTGTCCCAATATGAGCTGCTGACTTTGTTGGGCAGGCGCTTTGCACGCTAAAAATAACCCGCAGCAATTGCCAGTGTCATGCTGCAGGTGCTAAAGCTGGTGCGCTGCACAAAAGGATGCAGGTTTCAACGAGGATTGTCGCTCGATGGCAGATGAATCGAATACCGCCGATGACACCATCGTCATCAAGAAGTACGCCAACCGGCGGCTCTACAACACCAAGTCGTCAAGCTACATTACGCTCGACGATCTGGCCAAGATGACACGTGAAGGCGTGGATTTTCAGGTTCTCGACGCCAAGACGGGTTCGGACATTACCCATTCGATCCTCACCCAGATCATCATGGACGAGGAAAGCCAGGGCGAGCAGCATATGCTTCCCGTGAGCTTCCTGCGCCAGCTGATCGGGATGTATGGCAATTCGATGCAGGCCATGATGCCGAGCTATCTCGAAGCTTCGATGGAAACCTTCCGCACCAATCAGGCCAAGCTGCAGGAAACCTTCAGCGCCAGTGTCGGGCCGCAGGCTTTTGCCAAGCTCGCCGAGAACAACATCGCCATGTTCGAAGCAGCTACCCGCGCCTTCATGCCGCAAGCAGGTGACGAGAAGCCCGCAGAAGCCGCTTCTTCGGGTGAAGACCTCGATGCGCTGAAAGCGCAGATGGCGGCGATGCAGGCCAAGCTCGACAAGCTCGGCGACTAGGTAACCGCAACAAGCTGGCTCTCGACTTGTTGAGGCTTCCTCGCCATGGGAGCGGGATCGATTCTCAGCCAGCTTGCGGGACCTTTTGAATATGCCAGCCATACGCCACGCCCTGAACACCAAGCGCGAAGACGACTTTGCCGCATGGTACCAGGAGGTGATTTCCGCCGCTGACATGGCCGAGGAATCGGGCGTGCGCGGGTGCATGGTGATCAAGCCCTGGGGCTACGGCATCTGGGAGCGCATCCAGCGCCTGATGGACGACCGGATCAAGGCTGCGGGGGTGCAGAACTGCTACTTCCCGATCTTTATCCCACTCTCAAACTTTACCCGCGAAGCCGAGCACGTTGAAGGCTTTGCCAAGGAAATGGCAGTGGTCACCCACCATCGCCTGATTTCCGACGGTAGGGGCGGGTTGATCCCCGATCCTGCCGCCAAGCTCGAAGAGCCGCTGGTGGTTCGCCCGACTTCCGAGACGATCATTGGCGATGCGATGGCGCGCTGGATTCAGAGCTGGCGCGACCTGCCAATGCTCACCAACCAGTGGGCGAACGTGGTGCGGTGGGAAATGCGCACCCGCATGTTCCTGCGCACCAGCGAGTTCCTCTGGCAAGAGGGCCATACCGCGCACGAAGGCCGCGAGGATGCGCTGACCGAGACGCACCGCGCGCTCGAGATGTACCGTGCCTGCGCCGAGGACGATCTCGCCATGCCGGTGGTGGCCGGCGAGAAGCCCGAGAACGAGCGGTTCCCCGGTGCGGTTGAGACCTGGTCGATCGAAGCCATGATGCAGGACGGCAAGGCGCTTCAGGCGGGCACCAGCCACTATCTCGGCACCAACTTTGCTGATGCTGCGGGCATCAAGTATCAGGACCGTGAGGGCACCGAGACGCTGTGCCACACCACCAGCTGGGGCGTTTCGACGCGGCTTGTGGGCGGCGTTATCATGACGCACGGCGACGATGATGGCCTGCGTGTGCCGCCGCGCATTGCGCCGCACCAGATCGTCATTCTCCCCATGCTGCGCGACAAGCCCGAGGACGAGCCGCTGCTCGCCTATTGCGAGGAAGTGCGCGCGGCTCTGGCCGGGCTGTCGGCGTTGGGCGAGCCTGTCCGCGTGCTGCTTGACAAGCGCCCCGGCAAAGCGGCGGCCAAGCGCTGGGACTGGGTCCGCAAGGGCGCGCCGGTGATTATCGAGGTCGGATCGCGCGACATGGAGGGCGGCAAGCTCGCCGTGCTGCGGCGCGATGCGATCTGGAACATGGAGACGGGCAAGAGCGCCTTCACCTATCCCCTGCGCGAAGACTTCGTGGCCGGGGCGGCAGAGCTGCTGGCCGAGATCCAGCAGGCGCTCTATGTCGAGGCGGCGGAGCGGCGCGATGCGAATATCACGCGCGGTGTGACCTCGATGGACGAGGTCAGCGCGCACTTTGCGGAAGACGTGAAGTATCCCGGCTGGCTCGAAGTGCAGTGGTCAAAGCCCACCGGCTCGGCGCTCGACAAGGTGGTCGAGCAGCTGAAAGCGCTGAAGCTCACCCTGCGCAACGTGCCGCGCGATAGCGAACCGGCGGACGGCACCTGCATCTTCACCGGCGAACCGGCGGTGGAGCGGGTGCTGGTGGCGCGGGCTTACTAGGCTCCACACCAAATCCGCTCATCCTGAGCCTGTTGAAGGATCGCCACAAGGTTCGCCGGGAGGGCAACGCTGAGGCTGCCCTCTCGGCAAGCGCAGGACGAGCGGGGTGTGGCTACTCCACTAACCCTTTCGCCAGTTCCGCGCGATAGGCATCGAGGCTAACATCGCGGCCCAGAAAATCGCGCACCAGCTCGGCAGCAGGCTTGGTGCCGCCGCGATCGAGCACGGCATGGCGATAGTCCGCCGCTGTCGCCGGGTTGCGCAGGCCCTCGGCGGTGAAGCGGGTAAACAGGTCGTCCGCGATCACCTTTGACCAGCGATAGGTGTAGTAGATCGCCGAATAGCCATCGAGGTGCCCGAAGGCGCTCTGGAACTGCACGTAGTCGGGCATCGGCAGCAGTGAATATTCGTTGGACCAGGCCCGCGTGGCCGCGCCCAGATCCTCGGGCACCGGCTGCATGTGGAACTGCAACGAGACATTGCTGTAGCCCAGCTGCCCCATGTCGTTGACGCCCTCGTTGAAGTAGCGCGCCGCATTCATCTTATCGACCAGCTCGCGCGGGATCGTCTCGCCCTCGGCGTTGCGTGCGAAGGTCGCCAGCGTGTCATAATCGTAGACCCAGTTTTCCAGCATCTGCGACGGGGCTTCGACGAAGTCCCACTCGGTGGCGATGCCCGACTGGCCGAACCACTGCTGAGTGCCGCCGAACAAGCCGTGCAACATGTGGCCGAACTCGTGCAGCAGGGTGGTGACGTCGCTGTGCTCCATCAGGCCAGTGTCGTGCATGCCCTTGGGCAGGTTCTGCACCAGCGCGCCGACCGGCACTTCATCGGCCTCACCCGGCACGCCGGGATAGATCGGGATCATGTTGGCGTGGGTGTATTTGCCGGGGCGGGGGTGGTTGTCGAAGTAGAAGCGGCCGATCACCGTGCCATCGGCATCGGCCATCTCGTAGGTCTCCACGTCCTTGTGCCAGACGGGTGTATCCCAGTGCGAGATGGTGACGCCGAACAGGTCTTCGGTCAGCTTAAGGACCCCGTCGCGCACAAGGTCATAGGCGAAATACTGGCGCGCTTCCTGCGGATCGTAAGAGTAGAAGTACTCCTGCGCCTTCGGGGCCAGCCAGGCGCTTTCCCAATAACGGATCTCGTCTGCGCCGGGGCGATATTGCTGCAACACCTCGAGGTTGCGGGCATAGTCGCGCTCCGCCACGGGGCGGGCGATGGCGGCCATGTCGGTGATCAGAGTCTCGACCTTCTCGGGCGTGTCGAGCATCTTGTCTTCAAGCACCAGCGTCGCATAGTTGGGCCGACCGAGCAGCTCGGCCAGCTCCTGCCGCAGGGTGAACATCCGCGTCAGCAGAGCATCGTTCTGCGGCCAGGCACGCTGGGCATAGACCTCCGAGAAGCGGCGGCGCAGCGTATCGCTGTTGGCGTAGCGCATCACCGGGCGGAAGTCGGGATAGGCGGTGGTGAGCGTAATCAGGCCATCCTCGCCCACCGGGTGCGCGGCGAGGAAGTCGGCGGGCAGGCCGTCCAGTTCTTCGGGCGCGGCGGTGATCGAGCGCTGGTCTTCGGCGATGTTGCGCGCGAACTCGGTCGAGATCTGCGACAGTTCCTCGTTGATCGCCTGCACCCGCGCGCGGCCTTCGTCGTCCAGCGCAACACCGGCGCGGCGATACTGGTCGAGCACTTTGTCGAGCAGGAACCGCGCCTGTTCGTCGGTCCCATCGGCAGGGATCGCGGCGAGCCGTTCGTAGATCGGGCGCGACAGGGTCAGTTCGCTATCCACCGTCGACAAGCGGACCTGACAAGCGGCCCCGGCGTTGCGCAGTTCGGGCGTTCCCAGCACCTGCTGGTAAAGCGTGAACTCGCCTTCACCGGCATTGATGAGCGCCTTCATCTGATCGTAGGCGGCCAGCGTAGTTTCGATGCTCGGCTCGCCATCGCCATTTTCGAGCAGCGCACGGCGTGCGGCTATGGCGCCCATATAGGTGTCGCACTTGGCTTCGATTTCAGCCGGATTGGCAGCATCGGTGAGCACCGAGCCCATAATCGCGCGCGTTTCGCTGGCGCTGGCAGGGGCGGTGAGAGATGTGGTGGCAACGGCAAGTGTCATGACGAGTGACTTCATAGAGGGCCCCGGGAGGGTGGAATGGGATAAGGCCGTTTCATTGGAAACCTTGCCCGGGTGCGTCAAGTGTGGAACTCTTGGCGGGATGGGGATTTCAGGAGGTTATCGACCAATGCGCACTCTCGCTCTGCTGACGGCCTTGGTGGCCGCACCGGCCATGGGGCAGGCCTCGCCCGAACGGCTGCGCAGCGATGTCGAGACCATGGTCGCTTTCGGCACGCGCCACACCCTGTCCGAAACCGATAGCGACACGCGCGGAATCGGCGCGGCGCGGCGCTGGGGGCGGGCGCAGTTGGAGGACATGAGCGCGGCCTGCGGCGGGTGCCTTGAGGTGGTCGAACCTGAGCGGGTCTTTACCGGCAACCGCATTCCCGACGGCGTGCTGATCCGCGACGTGGTGGCGATCCAGCGTGGCAACGAGCGGCCCGACGAGGTCGTCATCATCATGGGCCATATCGATAGCCGTGTGTCCGACGTAATGGACGCGGTGAGCGATGCTCCGGGCGCGAACGACAATGCCAGCGGCAGCGCGCTGGTGCTGGAGGCCGCGCGGGTGCTGAGCCAGCAGACCTATCCCAGCACAATCGTCTATGCGTTGCTCTCGGGCGAAGAGCAGGGGCTCTATGGCGGGCGGCTGCTGGCCAATTACGCCAAAGAGCAGGGCTGGACCGTGAAGGCCGCGTTCAACAACGACATCGTCGGCGGCTCCTGCGGGTCCGACGGGGTCTGCGATGATGCTCATGTACGGGTGTTCTCTGAAGGCCTGCGCGCCGATGCGGGCGAGCGGGAGGCGGCGCGGATGCGTTCGCTCGGCGGGCAGGACGACAGCCCCAGCCGCAATGTGTCGCGCTGGCTCGACGGGCTGGCGGATGACTTTGTGGGCGGCCTCGACGTAAGGCAGGTCTTCCGCGCCGACCGCATGGGGAGGGGCGGCGATCACCTGCCGTTTCTCGCAGCGGGCTTCCCCGCCGTGCGGTTCTCGGTCGCCATCGAGGATTACGAGCACCAACATCAGGACTTGCGGGTCGAGAACGGCGTGACCTACGGCGACACTGTCGAGGAGATGGACTTCCCCTATCTCGCCCGCGTGACCGATCTGAACATCCGCGCCGCCGACCGGCTGGCCCGCGCGCCGATGCCGCCAGTGGTCTCTGCCGATGGGCTGGTCCGGCCCGATGTGCTGCTCGAATGGCTGCCGGTGGCGGGCGCAACGCTTTACCGCGTCTGGCGCCGCCCGACCGACCAGCGCGATTGGCAATGGCGGATGGACCTCCCCGCTGACCCAGCGGCTGACCTCAATTCCATCGTCCTCGCGCCCGACCGGGGGGACGATTGGATTTTCGGCGTCAGCGCGGTGGCGGCAGACGGGGCGGAAAGTCCGGTCTCCAGCGCGGTGCCGGGTGGGCAGTTCGCGCCGCTGCCGGTGGAGGAGTAATCTCACCGTTCCCGCTTTCCGCTCGCCCTGAGCTTGTCGAAGGGCCGCACTTCCTTCACACGCGGGGGACAAAGACAGTGCAGGGCTACGACAGGCTCAGCCCAGACGGAAAGATGTTTTGAACAAGAAGCCCTTCAAGCGCCGCGCCGGCCTGCCCAGCAAAGAGCAGGTCATGGAATTCATCCGCTCATCCGAAGTGCCCGTCGGCAAGCGCGAGATCGCCAAGCACTTCCGCCTCACCGCGCAGGACAAGATCCTGCTCAAGGCATTGCTCAAGGACATGGCCGAAGAAGGCCTGATCGACGGCAAGAAGAGCGCCTATCACCGCATGGGCGGCGTGCCCAAGGTCACGGTGCTGCGAGTGGTCGATATCGAAGGCGGCGAGCCCATTGCCATTCCCGACACCTGGCAGCCCGACGATGGCGCTCCGCCACCGCGTCTGCGCGTGCTGGAGAAGAAGGGCCGTTTCGCCGCGCTGCGCAAGGGTGACCGGGTGCTGGCTCGCACCGAGGAAGCCGGACGCGGCATGGTCGCGCACCCGATGAAGAAGTTGCCCGCGCGCGAGGATTCGCTGCTCGGTGTGATCGAGCTGGATAATGCGGGCGGTGTGTGGCTTGCGCCGGTGGACAAGCGCATTCGCAATGCGACGCGCGTTTCCGATCGCGGGCAGGCCGAGGAAGGCCAACTGGTGCTGGCCGAGCCGGTCGGGCGCGGCGCGCGCTCGACGGCGAAGGTGGTCGAGGTGCTGGGCGATCCGCTCGCGCCGCGCAGCTATTCGCTGATCGCGATCCACAAGCACGGCATCCCGAACATTTTCCTCGAGGAGACGCTCGCCGAGGCACAGGCAGCCGCGAAGCTCCCGCTCAGCGAGGACAAGCGCGAAGACCTGCGGCATCTGCCCATCGTCGCCATCGACCCCGCCGATGCGCGTGACCACGACGACGCGATCTGGGCCGAGCCCGACGACAAGGGCGGCTTTCGCGCCGTGGTCGCGATTGCCGACGTGTCGTTCTATGTCCGCCCCGGCGGCGAAATCGACCGCGAGGCGAGGAAGCGCGGCAATTCGGTCTATTTCCCCGACCGGGTGGTGCCGATGCTGCCTGAAGTGCTTTCGGCCGATGTCTGCTCGCTCAAGGAAGGTGTCGATCGCGCCTCGATGGTCTGCCACCTGACGATTGGCGCGGACGGCAAGATCACCGACTGGCGCTTCACCCGCGCCTTGGTCCGCATTTCCGAGGTGATGGCTTACGAGGATGCGCAGGGGCGGATCGACGCGGGCAAGGCGGGCGAGAACCTCACTCACCTTTGGGCCGCGTGGAAGCTGCTCGCCAGCGCACGCTCCGCCCGTGATCCGCTTGAACTCGACCTGCCCGAGCGGCGCGTCATGCTCGACGAGAAGGGGCGCATTGCCGATATCGCCGTGCGCGAGCGGCTCGATGCGCACCGGGTGGTTGAGGACTTCATGATCGCGGCCAATGTCGCGGCGGCCAAGGCGCTGGAGAGCAAGGCCTCGCCCGTGGTTTACCGCGTGCACGAGCCGCCGACCCGCGACAAGCTGATCGCCCTGCGCGACTATTTCGACTCCATCGGCAAGAATCTGGCTTTGGGGCAGGTTATCACGCCGGGCCTGTTCAACCGGATGATCAAGGACGTGTCCGATCCGGGCGAAAAGGCGCTGGTGATGGAGGCCGTGCTGCGCAGCCAGACGCAGGCCTATTACGGCCCGAAGAACGCCGGCCACTTCGGCTTGGCGCTTGGTTCCTACGCGCATTTCACCTCGCCGATCCGCCGCTATTCGGACCTCCTGGTTCACCGCGCGCTGGTCGACACCTTCGGGTTGGAGCAACCCGCGCCCAAGGGCCAGATCCCGGACAAGTCAGGTCTTGCCGAGCAGGACCGGGCGGACCTCTCCAAGATCACCGACGCCATCTCACAGACCGAGCGCCGCGCGATGGAGGCTGAGCGTGACACCATCGACCGATATGTCGCGGCTTGGCTTTCGGGCAAGGTCGGCGAGGTTTTCCGAACGCGGATCACTGGGGTGCAGAAGTTTGGATTCTTCGCCACAATCGTGGAACTTGGCGGCGACGGGCTGGTCCCGGTCTCGACGCTGGGCCGCGAGTATTTCTCGCATGACGAGGGCGGCCATCGGCTGGTGGGAGAGAATAGCGGCACGGTCTATGCCGTGGGCGACATGCTCGAACTGCGGCTGGCCGAGGCCAACCCGCTGACCGGCGCATTGAAGTTCGAACTGCCTGAGGGTGGCTACGGCGGCAAGCGAGTAGAACCGCGCGGCAAGCGGCCCGAGAAGAAGGCGCGGGTAAAGCGCGATCATCAGGGAAAGCATCAGGTCGGCCAACGCGGGCGGCCCGGCAACGTGCGCCATCAGGGGCGCGGCAAGAAGAAGTAGCGGCTCTAGCTCAGCCGTTCGAGATCTTCGTGGCTTAGCCCGCCCGGTACGATGAACAGAGGGCAGGGCAGGCTGCCCGATCTCGCGGTGAAGTGCGCCACCAACGGTCCCGGCGGGCCTTCCGCCGCTGCGCCCAGAACCAGTGCAGCGATTTCAGGATGTTCGGCGAGATAGTTGGAAATCACGCCTTCCTCGTTGGTGCGCACGGCGATCTGCGGCATTTTGCCCATCTCGTCCATCAACTCGCCCGCCGCGCTTGAAGCGAGCACTTCGGCCCGGTCGCGCGCTTCTTCCTCGATGGTGGCCTGCACCCCGCCGAAGGCGTTAAATCCCTGCTTGGGCACCAGCGCGAGGATCTGCACCACGCCGCCGGTCTTGGCCGCGCGGCGTGCTGCAAAGTGCAGCGATACCCGCGATTCTTCGGTTTCATCGACAATAGCCAGATAGACGCGCATCGTGTTTGTTCTCTCTTCCCCGGTGCTGGAATATCGAGACAATTCACGGTTTACGCAAGATGCGATGCGGCAGAGCGCCTCTGCCCCTTGCTTGGCGGGCGCAAATTGGCCAGAGGGGAGCAGCGACAAAATCCAGTAGGGAAACGCTTCAGACCATGCCGATTGCGATCAAGATGCCCGCCCTTTCGCCCACCATGGAAGAAGGGACACTGGCCAAGTGGCTAGTGAAAGTGGGCGACAGCGTGTCCGCCGGTGACATCATGGCCGAAATCGAGACCGACAAGGCAACGATGGAATTCGAGGCTGTGGATGAAGGCGTGATCGCCCACATCCAGGTCGACGAAGGGGCCGAAGGCGTCAAGGTCGGCACCATCATCGCCACGCTCGCGGAAGATGGCGAGGACGCTGGCTCGGTCGAACCGATTACTGAGGGCGGGGCTGCGCCTGCGCCATCCCCGGCTCCCGCTCCAGCAGCCGAAGCATCGCCTGCTCCGTCACCAGCTCCCGCCGCGGCACCTGCTCCGGCGGCTCCTGCCGCCGCTCCCGCGCCTTCGGGTGAGCGCATTGTGGCCTCGCCGCTGGCCCGCCGCATTGCCGAACAGAAGGGCGTCGATCTTGCGGGTGTGAAGGGCTCGGGCCCCAATGGCCGTATCGTGAAGGCCGACGTCGAAAGCGCACAGCCCGGTGCTGCGCCCGCTCCGGCGGCCTCCGCGCCTGCCGCTTCGCCTGCGCCCACTCCGGCCCCCGCCGCCGCGCAGGACTTTGGCATCCCGCACGAGGTCGAGAAGCTCTCGAACATGCGCAAGACCATCGCGCGCCGCCTTACCGAGAGCAAGCAGACCGTCCCGCACATCTATCTCACCGTCGACATTCGCCTCGATGCGCTGCTCAAGCTGCGCGGCGAGCTGAACAAGGCGCTCGAACCACAGGGCGTGAAGCTCAGCGTGAACGACATGCTGATCAAGGCGCTGGCCAAGTCGCTGGAAACCGTGCCGGTGTGCAATGTGCAGTTCGCGGGCGACAGCCTGCTCAAGTTCGAACGCGCCGATATCTCAGTGGCGGTCAGCATTCCCAACGGCCTTATCACCCCGATCATCAAGGATGCCGGGGCCAAGGCTATGAGCAAGATCTCCACCGAGATGAAGGATCTCGCTACCCGCGCCAAGGAAGGCAAGCTCCAGCCCGAAGAGTATCAGGGCGGCACCGCCAGCCTTTCCAACATGGGCATGTTCGGGATCAAGCAGTTCGAAGCAGTGATCAACCCGCCGCAGGCGATGATCATGGCTATCGGTGCGGGCGAGAAGCGCCCCTACATCGTTGACGACGCGCTGGGCGTAGCCACCGTGATGAGCGCCACCGGCAGCTTCGACCACCGCGCCATCGACGGTGCGGACGGGGCGCAGCTGATGAAGGTGTTCAAGGAATTGATCGAGAACCCGCTGGGGCTGGTGGCCTGATCGCTGTGGCTGCGTTGCGGTGGGTCGGGTGTTCGGCAGCGGCGCTGCTGCTGGCCGCTTGCGGCGGGCAGGGCGAAGGCGATGCGCCTGCACCTGCTGAAGCGGTACCTTCGGCAGAGGCCGTGGCGCCCGGCGAACCTGCGATGGGGGAAATCTGGGGCGACTGGGTGGTGCGCAAGGCCAGCCTGAGCAACCCCGATGGACCGGTGCAGGCCTACGGCTCGGCCGAGCTCGATGCGCTTAAGGGGCTCGAGCTGACGATCACGAGCGACGAGATCCTCTGGACCGGGCCGCACATCGATGGTGACGATCCGCAATATTTCTCTTTCCGTGACGCTTGCGAGTATCCGCAGATCGTGCCGGGCGACACAAGCGAGACCGTTGCGATCACCTGCGCGGGCGACACCACGTTCGGCCCGCCAGGCGAACAGACCCGCCTCTCCGGCGATGATAGCCTCACCCTGCCATGGTATGACGGGGTGACGCTCGAACTGCAGCGTTTGCCGTGACGGATAAAGAGATTCTCGCCGGTCGCGACCCCGCCATCCGCGTCACTTGCATGCCGCGCGACACCAACGCCTATGGCGATATCTTCGGCGGCTGGCTGGTGAGCATCATGGACAACGCAGCGGGGCTTACCGCCGCGCGCCATTCCAAGGGCCGCGCAGTGACCGTGGCGATGGACGGGATGCAGTTTCTGCAGCCGGTGAAGGTCGGCTGTGAGGTCTCGGTCTATACCGAGATCGAGAAGGTCGGCCGCACTTCGATGATTATCGCGGTCGAGGCCTGGCGGCGCGAGCGGCATTCAGAAGAAGCTTGCAAGGTGACGCAGGCGAAATTCACCTTCGTGGCGATCGATAACGAGGGCCGACCGCGCCCGATTAAAGCTTAGGAGTTCAAGACGTGGCAGAGCAATATGACGTAATCGTCCTCGGCAGCGGACCCGGCGGCTACGTGGCCGCAATTCGCGCCGCGCAGCTGGGCCTGAAGACCGCCATCGTCGAGCGCGAACTGCTCGGCGGAATTTGCCTCAACTGGGGCTGTATCCCCACCAAGGCGCTGCTCCGGTCCGCCGAGATCCTGCACTATGCCCAGCATGCCAAGGACTATGGTCTGAAGATCGCAGGCGCCATCGAGGCCGATCTGGAAGCCGTGGTGAAGCGCAGCCGGGGCGTTGCCAAGCAGCTCAATCAGGGCGTCACGCACCTGATGAAGAAGAACAAGATCACCGTCCACATGGGCGAGGGCACCCTTAAGAGCGCCACCTCCATCGAGGTGAAGGGCGAGAAGGGCATCGAGACGATCTCGGCCAAGCACGTGATCGTCGCCACCGGCGCGCGCGCACGTGAACTGCCCTTCGCCCCGGTCGACGGCAAGCGCGTGTGGACCTATCGCCACGCGATGACGCCCAAGGAAATGCCGACCAAGCTGCTTGTCATGGGCTCGGGCGCGATCGGCGTTGAATTCGCCAGCTTTTATAACGACATGGGTGTCGATGTGACCGTGGTCGAAATGCTCGACCGGATCATGCCGGTGGAGGACAAGGACGTCTCCACCTTCATGACCAAGGCGCTGACCAAGCAGGGCATGACGATCCTGACCGAGGCCGCCGTGCAGGAGGTCAAGGCCAGCGACAAGGACGTGAAGGTCACGATTAAGGACAAGGCGGGCAAGGTTTCGACCGAGACCTACAGCCACGTGATTTCGGCCGTGGGCATCGTGCCCAACACCGAGAACATCGGCATCGACAAGTTCGCCGAGCTCGATCGCGGCTTCATCCAGATCGACGATCTCGGTCGCACCAAGACCAAGGGCCTGTGGGCGATTGGCGACTGCACGCCCGGACCGTGGCTGGCGCACAAGGCAAGTCACGAAGGCGTGACCGCCGCCGAGGCCATCGCGCAGGAGCTGGGCAACAAGGACGTCCACCCGCACGGGCTTGACCGCAACAACATCCCCGGCTGCACCTATTGCCACCCGCAGGTGGCGTCGGTCGGCATGACCGAGGCCAAGGCCAAGGAAGCTGGCTACAAGGTGAAGGTCGGCAACTTCCCCTTCATCGGCAACGGCAAGGCGATTGCACTGGGCGAGCCCGAGGGCTTCGTGAAGACCGTGTTCGATGCTGCCACCGGCGAACTGCTGGGCGCGCATATGGTGGGCGCGGAAGTGACCGAGATGATCCAGGGTTATGTGATCGGCAAGACGCTTGAAACCACCGAGGTGGAGCTGATGCAGACGGTGTTCCCGCACCCGACGATCTCGGAATCGATGCACGAGAGCGTGCTCGCCGCCTATGGCCGCGTGGTCCACGTATGATCTGAGCATTTAGCAGGTGGCGGACAGGGTGGGATTCGAACCCACGGAGGACTTGCATCCTCGCCGGTTTTCAAGACCGGTGCATTCAACCGCTCTGCCACCTGTCCGTGGAGTCGGTCGAGGCGCGCTAGCCGCAATTCAGGCGATTGTCATCATGCCTGTTGAAAATGCGCTGGCCGGGAAGTGATCTTGACTGGGTCAACTTGTTGATGACACGGTTTTGCCCATTGGCTATCGAAGGCAAGAAGCAACAATGTGGCGGCCGCCACCTAAGTGGCACGACATGGCCGCCCATGCTGGACATGGGCGTTCAGACGCCGCGGGGATTTAGCGCACTAAAGTGCGTAGAGAGAGGATGATACCGATCATGGTTCGCAAGATTTCTGCATTCCTTTTCGCTGGCGTGGCCATGGCTGTGGCATCGCCTGCTGCCGCTCAAGGCGGGTGCGATCGCGCCATGCTGCAGGGCATTGCCGACGACTGGGTCGAGGCGATCGAGCAGGGCACGATGATGACCATGAAGCTCGGCGAATGGGTCGACTATAACGAAAATGGCAAGCGTTCTTCGCTTGGCAGCTTCCTTTATCCGGAACGCGAGGTCGACTGGCACATGGCCTTGCTCGATACCACGCAGTGCAAGGTCTATGTCGAAAGCGTGATGCTCGATGAGGAGCGTCCCATCGTGGCCGCGACCCAGATCGGCAACGGTTTCTTTGGTGTCGGCCCGTTCGACAACATCGTTACCGACGAGGGTGACTGGCTGTTCGATGCCAACGCGACCTACGAATATGCCCGCCGCGAGGACTGGAGCGAAATCCCCGAGGTTGAACGCAACACGCGCGAAGAGCTGATCGCCGCTGCCGATGCCTATCTTGACCTGTTCAACGATCCCGATGTCGAGGTTCCTTGGGGCACACCCTGCGCGCGGCTAGAGGGCGGTGTCTACACTGGCACGGGTGCGGAGACCGACAGCTGCAACGTCGGCGTGCCCTCGGGCGTTGAACTGACGAATCGTCGCTATATCGTCGATGAGGCAAAGGGCGCGGTGAACGTGTTCCTCGATTTCGGCGCCAGTGGCCGGCCCGACAGCCACACTTTCCGCATCGAAGATGGCAAGATCCGTTACGTGCACACGGCAACCTATTGCGAAGAGGATAACTGCGGCTTCAAACCCTTCGCCGAGATGCTGGCGGAGAATCCCGGCATGCAGCCGCCATACGCTGACTGACCGAAGTTTGCGCCAAGCCGAGTGGGTGTGGGCAAATAGCCGTTTGCCCCGCCTGCCAGGCAGCCTAAGATGTCTCGCATGACTATCAGATTGCTTGCTTCGGCCGCCGCGTTTTCCCTTCTCGCCTCGTTCGGAAGCGCAGCTTCCGCCCAGCAGGAGAGCTTCCCCGACTACCTCGCCAGTGTAGGCGCGAAGGCGCGCAGCGAAGGCGTGAGTGCGGCTACGGTGTCCAGCGTATTTGCCGGGATGACGCCTAACGAGCGCGTCATGGCGCTCGACAACGATAACGTTTCATCGAGTGGTAGCACCACCAGCACCGGCTTTCCCTCGATGGCCAACTATATCGCGCGCCACAATTCGCAGGCGCGGATCAATGGCGGGCGCTCGGCCTATCGCTCGCTTGGCTCGCTGGCCACTGAGGTGGAGCGCGAATATGGCGTTCCCGCGCAGTATCTCGTCGCGATCTGGGGGCACGAGACGGCCTATGGCGCGGTGAAGGGCTCGTTCGACCTGCCGCGGTCACTGGCGACTCTGGCCTGGGAAGGACGCCGCCGCGAGCTGTTCGAGCGTGAGCTGATCGATGTGCTCAAGATCGCTGATAGCGGCATTCCGCGTTCAAGCCTGGTGGGCAGCTGGGCGGGCGCTTTCGGCAACCCGCAGTTTTTACCGAGCGTCTATCTGCGCCTTGCGCGCGATGGCGACGGAGACGGAGTGCGCGATATCTGGAATTCGCGAGCCGACACTCTCCATTCGATTGCCAACTATTTCCGCGATGCTGGTTGGCGGCCCGGCCAGCCTTGGGCGGTGCGCGCCTATGTCCCCAATTCGGCAGACCGCAGCGGGATCGAGAGCGACACTGTTGCGCCCGTTTGCCCGCGTGTTCACGCGCGTCACAGCCGCTGGCTCACCGTGCGTGAGTGGAAGGAACGGGGCATCACGCCGATGGCGCCGATCGGTGATGACGTGCTTGTCGCGCTGTTTGAGCCCGATGGTCCGGCTGCGCCGGGGTATCTCTTAACTCAGAATTATAGGGTTATCCTCGAATATAACTGCTCGAATTACTACGCGATGAGTGTGGGGTTGCTAGCAGATGAGATTATTCAATGAGAGGCGTGCCCGCCTGCTGACGGTGCTGAGCGCCGTATCAGGCCTGGCCATATTGGCGGGGTGCTCCACTATTTCCGGAGGCGCTGGCCCCGTTGCGGCGACGCCCGGTGCGTTGGCCAATGGGCCGCAAGCCGACTATCCGGTGCTGGTGGGAGAGCCTTATACCATCGACGGCACCACCTTCACGCCCAGCGACACGCTCAATTATGATGAGGTTGGCTACCTCGCCGCGCCCGCCGGCACGGAAGGCATAACCGCCGCGCATCATACCTTGCCCGTGCCGAGCTACGTGGAGGTTACCTCGCTTGACTCCGGTCGCACGATCCTTGCCCGCGTGGAACAGCGCGGACCGATGGATTCTACCGACCTGCTGGCGCTTTCACCAGCCGCCATGGCGCAGCTGGGGGCGAACGAGGATACGCCCGTGCGCGTGCGCCGGGTTAATCCGCCCGAGGATCAGCGTGCAGCGCTCCGTGCGGGCGAAGAGGCGCCGCTGCGGATGGATACACCCATGGCGCTCGTCAATGTGCTGAAGCGGCAGCTTCCTGCTGCTCCGGTCAGTGAAAGCGCAGCACCGCTGGCGGGCGAGGAACAGCCCGCGCCGTCCAGTCTTGAAGCGGAGCCTGTGGTGCTCGCCGCGTCCAAACCCGAAGACGTGGTTTCCACGCCGAGCGAGCCTGAAGTACCTTCCGTCGTGGCGAGCGAGCCCGAAGCACCTGCCGCCGAACCGAGCGAGCCTGAGGCAGACGTCGCCGCTCCTGCCCCGCCGGCAACCGGCGGGTTCGTCGTGCAGGCTGCGGCGTTCTCCAATCCGGACAATGCCAAGCGGGCCGCCAGCACACTTGAGGGAACGGTCTCGCAGTCGGGCCGCTACTACCGCGTTCGCACCGGTCCCTTCGCAACCCGTGCAGAAGCCGAGGCCTCGCTCGCCAAGGTGCGGGCTGCGGGCTATAGCGACGCACGAATCTTCACCAACGACTGAGCGGCGACCAACGCGCGTCCGCCGCCACGCAATGCGGAGTGGGCGTGAAAAGAGTTAAGGCTTGGCTTGTTGTCCTTGCAGTCGGCGTTTCGCTGGCTGCGCCTGCCTATGCCGTTCCCACCACTCCGGCGCCTGTGCCGGACGCGATTCCGGTTGCCTTGCTGGTCGATCTCTCGACTGGCCAGCAGCTCTATGCGCGCGAGCCGGCGCGGCGCTTCGTACCTGCTTCGGTGACCAAGGTGATGACCGCCTATACCGCCTTCAAGCTGGTGGGTGAGGGCAAGCTAAAGCTCGACCGGCACTTCCTCTATACCCAGGGTCTGGAAGACGAATGGTATGCCGAGGGTTCGAACATGTTCCTGCGCGCGGGGCAGCGGCCGACTATCGGCCAGTTGTTGCTCGGGATCACAACCGTATCGGGCAACGACGCCAGCATGGCGCTGGCCGAAGCTGCCACCGGATCGACCGGCGCATGGCTTGATCTGATGAACGAGAACGCCACCGCGCTCGGCATGACCGACAGCCACTTTGGCTCGCCGAACGGCTATCCCGATGGCGGCAAGACCTACACCACTGCCGAGGATCTGGTGAAACTGGGCCGGGCGGTCACGCAGGACTATCCGGGGCTCTTCCATCGCTTTTTTGGTCACCGGCGGCTGACCTGGGGGGACATTACGCAGGCGAACCATGATCCGATCACCGGGCAGGTGGATGGCGGGGACGGCCTCAAGACCGGCTTCACCTCCGAAGCCGGGTACACCTTGCTCGGCACGGCTGAGCGTGGCGGACGCCGGTTGGTCGTTGTTCTGGCAGGCGCCCCGACCGGGCGTATGCGCGATCAAACCGGGCGCAACCTGATTGAATGGGGCTTTCGCGACTTTGCTCCTACCCGCCTGTTCGCGGCGGGAGCGGAGTTGGGCAGCGCACAGGTGCAGGATGGCATCGTGAAGTCTGTCGGCCTTGCCCTGGATGGCGACTTTGCCGCGGCGCTTCCTGCCGATCCCGAAAGCACCATGCACCTCGCGATTTCCTATCGTGGTCCGGTACAGGCCCCGATTGCGAAGGGCGATCCGATTGCACGGCTGCAATTGCAGGATGCCAGCGGAACGGTCGTGCTCGACGCGCCGCTGGTGGCGACCGAAGACGTGGCGAAGGCCGGCCTGTTTCGCCGCATCGGCAATGCTTTTGCAAAGTGGTTCGGCTGATGCGCGGGCGCTTTATCACGCTGGAGGGCGGGGAAGGGGTCGGCAAGTCGACTCAAGCCAGCATGCTTGTGGCCGCACTGGAGGCCGCGGGGCGTAATCCGCTGCTTACGCGCGAGCCGGGTGGGACGCCCGGTGCCGAGGCAATCCGTGCGCTGTTGCTCGACCCCGCACAACATTTCGGCCCCGCCAGCGAGACCCTTCTGTTTGCGGCTGCGCGGGCGGACCATGTCGCGCAAGCAATTGAGCCTGCGCTGGCTGCGGGCAGGTGGGTGGTGTGCGATCGCTTTCTCGATTCGACCCGTGCCTATCAAGGCGGGGAAGGGGGGCTGACCGACACGGATATCTGCACTCTCCACGCCATCGGCTCGCGCGGCCTTTTGCCGGATCTGACCTTGCTGCTGAGCGCCGCGCCCGAGCAGGTGGCCGGCCGCCTCGCCGCGCGCGATGGCGACAGCAGCGACCGGATTGGCGGGCGTCCGGCGGACTATCACCGGGCGGTGGCTGGCCGCTTTGCCGCGCTCGCAGCCATGGAGCCGGAGCGATTCCGCGTGATTGAGGCGACGGGCGCGCCCGACGAGGTTCACGCGCGGATTATGGCCGCCGTCGAGGCGCTGGCATGAGCTATATCGGCCACGAAGAGGCATGGGCCGAATGGCGCCGCGCGCTATCGGGCAGCCGTATGCACCACGGGTGGATACTGGCGGGTCGTCGCGGGGTCGGCAAGTCGGCCTTTGCGCTGGCCGCCGCGCGCGAGCTGGTGGCAGAGCCGGGCGTGTCGCAGCCCGCTGGTGAGCATCCCGATGTGCTTTACGTCACCCATCCGCCCAAAGACGACAAGGAAGCGCGCAAGAAGGCCGACGGCAAACCCTTTGAGCTGGCGCGCAACATCAAGATCGACCAAATTCGCGCCTTGCAACACCGGCTCACCACCCGGCCCAGCATGGGCGGCCGCCGCGCTGTCATCATCGATCCGGCCGACGACATGGAAGCGCCAACGGCCAACGCTTTGCTCAAGAGCCTCGAGGAGCCGCCCGTTGGCACGTTCTTCCTGCTCGTAGCGCACCGCCTTAGCCGTCTTCTGCCGACGATCCGTTCGCGCTGCCGGGTGCTGCGCTTTCCTGAAGTTGGACCGGAGGACATGGAGGCCGTGCTTGCCCGCGAGGCGCCGCAGGCCGATGCCGCCATGCGCGCCGCCGCCATCGCTGCAGCGGGTGGCTCGCCGGGTGTGGCGATTGATTTCGTCGAGCTGAACCTTGGCACCATTCACCAATTGATGCAGCGCATCCTTGCCGAGGGTGACCGCGATTTCTCCCTGCGCGGCAAACTTGCGACGGCGATGGGCGCACGGCCCGACCGGCAACGCCAACTCGCCGCAATCGAGCTGGCGCGTGCGGTCGTCGCCGAACATATGCACCATGTGAGCCGGGCAGAAATCCCCGCGCTGGTGGAGGCCCACGGCGAGCTGGTGCGACTGGCAGGCGAGGTGCCGACCTACAATTTTGACCCCGGCCTGCTGGTAATGGAGATCGGCACCTTGCTCAGCCAGTTCGCCGCTTCTAGAGCATCGGCCAATGCCTGATCCCTTTTATCTCACCACCGCGATTCACTATCCCAATGGCAAGCCGCATATCGGCCATGCCTATGAGACAATCGCTGCCGACGTTTTGGCCCGCTTTCACCGCCAGATGGGGCGCGAGGTCCGGTTCCAGACCGGCACCGACGAGCATGGCCTCAAGATGGCGCAGAAGGCGCGCGATCTGGGGCAGACCCCGCGCGAACTTGCTGACGAAATGTCAGGATATTTCCGTAGCCTGTTTGATAGACTTGACATTTCGTATGATCGTTTCATCCGCACGACCGAGCCCGATCACCACCGCGCCAGCCAGGCGATCTGGCAGGCGATGGAGGCCAATGGCGACCTCTATCTCGACCGCTACGAGGGTTGGTATTCGGTCCGCGACGAAGCCTATTACGACGAAAGCGAACTGACCGAAGGCGAGGGCGGGGAGAAACTCTCGCCGCAGGGCACTCCGGTCGAGTGGACGGTCGAGGAAAGCTGGTTCTTCAAGCTTTCGGCCTATGGCGACAAGCTGCTGGCGCTTTACGAGGAACAGCCGGACTTCATCCGCCCGGAAAGCCGCCGCAACGAGATCATGCGGTTCGTCGAAGGCGGACTGCGCGATCTCTCCATCAGCCGCACCAGCTTCGACTGGGGCGTGAAGGTGCCAGGTTCCGACGAGCACGTGATGTACGTGTGGGTCGATGCGCTCACAAACTATCTCACGGGTGTCGGCTATCCCGATGATTGCGAAGACTTTGCGAAGTTCTGGCCCGCCGATCTGCACCTGATCGGCAAGGACATCACGCGCTTCCACACGGTCTACTGGCCCGCCTTCCTGATGAGCGCCGGCGTTGCCTTGCCCAAGCAGGTTTTCGCCCATGGCTTCCTGCTCAACCGCGGGGTGAAGGAATCGAAGTCGCTTGGCAACGTCACCGATCCGGGCGAGCTGGCCGATCTCTATGGCGTGGACACCTTGCGCTATTTCCTGCTGCGCGAATTCAGCTTCGGGCAGGACGGTGGCTGGTCGCGTGAGGCGATTGTCAGCCGCAACAATTCGGAGCTGGCGAACAGCTTCGGCAATCTTGCCCAGCGCACGTTGAGCCAAGTGTTCAAGAACTGCGATGGCGCACTGCCGCCGGTCAACGGTCTCAGCGAGGCGGACGAAGCTCTGCTGGCTCACGTCGCGCGCGTGGTGGGCGAGGAAATGCCCGCGTACTACACTGATCTTGCCTTCTCGCAGGCGCTTGAGGCGTGGATGGGCGCAGTTTTCGCCTGCAACGCCTATATCGACTCCGAGGCTCCGTGGGCGCTGAAGAAGACCGACTTCGCCCGCATGGAGACTGTTCTGGCCGTGCTCTATCGCTGCATTGCGCAGCTGGCGGTGGCCGTGGTTCCGGTCATGCCCGGATCAATGGGCCGTTTGCTCGATGCGATGGGTGTGGGCGAAGACCTGCGTACCTTCGCAGCGATCCAGTCCGATTGGTATGCGCCGCTGGCTGGCAGTGACTTCCGCCTCGCCAAGCCCGAAGGGCAGTTCCCGCGCCTGGACATGCCGCAGGTCGAGGATGCCGAAGCGTGAGCCTTGCGCCCGCCACTCTGATCGACAGCCATTGCCATCTGAATTACAAAGGCTTGGTTGAGAAACAGGGGGAAGTGCTGGAGCGCGCCCGTGCGGCGGGCATTGCCGGTTTCCTCAACATCTCCACCCGCCAGAGCGAATGGCAGGACGTGGTCGCAACCGCCGAGCGCGAGAGCGATGTCTGGGCCACGGTCGGCATTCACCCGCATGAGGCCGATCAGCATGCCGACCTCGGACGTGAGGTTCTGCTCGAAGCGACACGGCATCCGCGTGTGATCGGGATCGGGGAAAGCGGGCTCGACTACTATTACGACAAGTCGGACCGCGAAGTGCAGCAGGCGCTGTTCCGGATGCACATCGGCGTGGCGCGTGAAACTGGCCTGCCGCTGGTGATCCACACCCGCGATGCCGATGACGACACCGCCGCGATCCTGACCGAGGAAATGGGGCAGGGGACCTTCCCCGCGCTGATCCACTGTTTCACCGCCTCGCCCGCGTTTGGCCGCAAGGTGCTTGAGCTTGGTCTGACCATCTCGATCTCAGGTATCGTGACGTTCAAGAATGCCGCCGATCTGCAGGAATTCGCGAAGGAAATTCCGCAGGACCGGCTGCTGGTTGAGACCGACAGCCCGTTCCTCGCGCCGGTCCCGCATCGCGGCAAGCCGTGTGAGCCGGGCTATGTGCGCGACACTGCGAAGTTCGTGGCCGATCTGCGCGGCGAAGATGTGGCCGATCTCGCGGCTACCACCAGCGCCAACTTCTTCCGGCTGTTTTCCAAGGCCGCCCCATGAAGCTGATAATGCTCGGTTCCGGCACGTCCACCGGCGTTCCGCGCGTCGGCAACAACTGGGGCGATTGCGACCCGGCTGAACCGAAGAACCGCCGCACGCGGGTCTCAATCGTGGTCGAAAGCGAGGAGGGCACCCGCGTGCTTGTCGACACCTCGACCGACCTTCGCCAGCAGCTTCTTGCCAATGGCATCGACCGGCTCGATGGCGTGTTCTGGACGCATGATCATGCCGATCACTGCCACGGTATCGATGATCTACGCCCACTGCGCTACGGGCGCGCTGCTGCCATTCCGGGTTTTGCATCGCAGGAAACAGCCCGCAGGCTGCGCCGCCGGTTCGATTATGTGTTTGCTGGTCAGTATGGCTATCCGACCATCGTTGAACTGAATACGCTCGATAATCTGCGCATCCATGCCGGCTTCAAGGTCGGCTCGGTAGAAATGCCGCACGGGCCGACGATGAGTACCGGATACCGCTTCGATGCGGACGGAAAATCAATCGTTTATGCAACAGACTTCAGCGAAGTTACGGATGAGATGATGGCGCTATTCGCGGGCGCGGATCTTCTGGTTTGCGATTGCCTGCGCCGCACGCCGCATCCCACGCATTGTCATCTCGATATGGCGATTGATCTGGGCAAGCGTATCGGCGCTGGCAAAACGATCCTGACGCATCTCGATTTCAGCATGGACTACCAGAGCCTGTGCGCCGAGGTTCCAGCCGGCGTGCTGGTCGGGTTCGATGGGCTTGAGCTGGTAGCATGAACGAAGGAAGCATTCTCCAGATTGTCTTGCTGGTCGGTTGGCTGGCGCTGGTGGTGAGCGGCTATCGCAGCTGGCGCGTGAGCGGCAGCAAGACGCTGGTGATGGCACTGGTGTGGCTGGTCATTTTTGGGGTCGCAGCGCTCATCTTCAGGGCCATCAGCTAACCAGATGTCTGTCCAGTAGTACTCAATATTTAACATAATATATATTATCAGTCTATAGGTTATCAGGAAGAGGGCCCGTGTCAGACCAACTCACCCGCCTCCTTGCGATCATGGCCACGCTGCGTGATCCCGCACGTGGCTGCGAGTGGGACAAGGTCCAGACCTTCGCAACCATCGCGCCGTACACGATCGAGGAAGCTTACGAGGTTGCCGACGCGATCGAGCGCCAGGCGATGGACGAACTGCGCGGCGAACTCGGCGATCTTCTGTTCCAGGTCGTGTTCCACGCGCGCATGGCCGAGGAAGCCGGTCACTTCGCTTTCGATGACGTCGCCCGCGCTATCGCCGACAAGATGGAAGCCCGCCACCCGCACATCTTCGGAGACGAAGGTGGCGCGATGGACAAGGCCCGCTGGGAGGACATCAAGGAAGCGGAGCGCCAGTCTGAAGGCGCCACCAGCGCGCTGGACGGTGTGGCGCGCGCGCTTCCAGCGCTGATGCGTGCGGAGAAGCTGCAAAAACGGGCCGCCCGCGTTGGCTTCGACTGGCCAGACACCACTGGCCCCAAGAAGAGCCTCGCCGAGGAACTCGACGAACTCGATGCTGCTGAAACAAATGAGGAACGGCTGCTCGAGGCAGGTGACGTGCTGTTTGCGGCGGTGAATGTGGTGCGGCGCTATGGCGTCGATCCCGAACAGGCGCTCAAGGCGACCAACGCCAAATTCGAACGCCGTTTCCGGGCCATGGAAGCAATGTCCGCCGCAGATGGTGCTGATTTCACCAGTCTCTCGCTAGATCAGCAGGAGGAATATTGGCAGCGTGTCAAGCGCGCCGAAGTTCTTACGGGCTCTGAAGACTAGGCCTCAAGTGCCTCGAACCGGCCGAGTTCCTTCTCCGTTAGCCGGACGAGGACTTTTCGCAGAGGACCGTTGTCGCCCTCGCCGCCGTCTGCATCTTCGAGCACCTCGCCGTGGGCGTGTAGCCACGCGAGGCGTTGGCCGTCCGAGGCGGGCAGAACCAGCTCGTGTAGACGCGCACCCTCGGTCAGCAGTTCGCCTAGCCGCGCGAGCAGTTCTTCAACGCCAAGCCCGGTCATGGCCGAGATCGGCAGGATATTCTCGTCGTTTGCCGCCAGACCTTCGAGTTCGGTCCGCCGCTCGTCGTCGATCAGGTCCCACTTGTTCCACACTTCGACGATGGGCATTTCGCTCTCGCCGCCCTCCCCGTCGATAACGTCAAGGTCGGTGAGCACATCGAGCACGTGGCGTTTCTGCGCGGTGCTGTCGGGGTTTGCCATGTCGCGCACATGGAGCACGATATCGGCCGCCGTCACCTCTTCGAGCGTGGCGCGGAAAGCTGCGACAAGCTGCGTCGGCAGATCGGAGATGAAGCCCACGGTGTCCGACAGGATCGCCTTTTCCACTCCCGGCAGCCCGATGGCGCGCATGGTCGGGTCGAGCGTGGCGAAGAGCATGTCTTCTGCCATAACGTCAGCGCCGGTGAGGCGGTTGAAGAGCGTGGACTTGCCCGCATTGGTGTAGCCAACCAGCGCGATGACGGGCCATGGGGCCCTGCCCCGCCGCTTACGGTGCAATTCGCGGGTCTTGCGGACCTGTTCGAGTTCGCGGCGCAGCTTGGCCATGCGGTCGCGGATCATCCGGCGGTCGGCTTCGATCTGCGTCTCGCCAGGCCCGCCGAGGAAGCCGAAGCCGCCGCGTTGGCGTTCGAGGTGGGTCCAGCTGCGCACGAGACGGCTCTGCTGATAGTCGAGGTGCGCCAGTTCGACCTGCAGGCGGCCTTCCGCCGTGGCCGCGCGTTCGCCAAAGATTTCGAGGATCAGCCCGGTGCGGTCGATCACCTTGTGCTTGAGCTTTTCCTCAAGATTGCGCTGCTGAATTGGTGTCAGCGCGCCGTCGACGATGACCAGTTCAGCCTCGTGCAGTTCGCAATCGGTTCCGATGCGTTGAACTTGCCCTTCGCCGAACAGCGTGTTGGGCCGAACTTCGCGAATGGGGATGATCACCGCTTCGGCAACCACCAGCCCGATTGCGAGCGCAAGGCCCCTTGCCTCTTCAAGGCGTGCTTCGGGGTCGGTCCCGGTACGGGCGCGGCGGATGTCCGGGCACACGATGAGGGCCCGCGCACCGCGGGTTACCTCACCGGCAATCTCGTCGTTTTCGAAAATGGGGTTTACCTAGTCCTCGTCACCATCGTCCTCGAAGTCACCGGACAGATCGACCGGGCTCGCGGGTTGAATGGTGGAAACTGCATGCTTGTAGGCCAGCTGTACATAGCCTTCGCGCTCAAGCAGCATACAAAACAGGTCGAACGAGGCGATCCTGCCTTGCAACATCACGCCGTTCACGAGGAACATCGTGACCTGAACACCGGCCTCGCGCACGCGCGTCAGGAACACATCCTGCAACAGGCGCTGCTTGCGGTTGCCCTCGGCACTGGCGAACTGCTCAGCGTCCACCGGGTTGCCGGGCATGATCGTGGAGATCGCATGCTTGTAAACGAGCTGCGACTGGCCATCGCGGCGCAGGAGGATCGAGAAATTGTCGAACCAGGTCACGATGCCCTGCAACTTCACGCCTTTGACGAGGAACATCGTCACAGGCATTTTCTCGCGGCGGAGGTGATTGAGGAACTGGTCCTGCAGGTTCCCGCCACCGTTGCCCTTGGCCGGTGCGCGGGCTGGCTTTTCCACCTTCGGTTCCGGCGCCGGTTCCGGTGCCTTGCTGATGCGTGCGGAAAGTGTGCCCTTGGTCATTCTTATGACTCCATCGTCTTTATAGTTTTGGCGACCGGCCTGGCCTAATACCAGTTCCAGCCACAGTCTGGCGTGACGCTATGACAAAATGCGGTCACACCGGAAATCAGTGTGTGCAGATGCAGCATTTACAACGCGCATGCAACAATCTTTGTCGTCACTCCGCTCCGTTTCCGTCGCGCTCGGTCATGCCGAGCAGCTTGAGTTTGCGATGCAGCGCCGAACGCTCCATGCCGATGAAACTCGCTGTCCGCGAAATATTTCCCGAGAAACGACGAATCTGAATACGCAGATATTCCCGTTCGAAGCTTTCGCGTGCTTCGCGCAAGGGGATGCCCATCAGGGACGCGATGCCTCCCCCGCCCTCACCTGATGACCCGGTGACTTCGGGCGGAAGCATGTCGGCGCTGATGGTCGAAAACTTCTCCCGCGGGGCAAGGATCACCGTGCGCTCGATCACATTGCGCAGCTGGCGCACGTTTCCGGGCCAGTCATAGGCCTGAAGCGCGGCATTGGCTTCGTCTTCGATCGCGCCCGGTTCGAGGCCCTGTTCACGGGCATAGCGGGTGAAGAAATGATCGGCGAGCGCGGGAATGTCCTCGCGCCGCTCGGACAGCGCCGGGATTGCGATGGGCACCACGTTCAGGCGATAGAACAGGTCTTCGCGAAAGCGCTTTTCGGCGATTTCATTTTCCAGGTCTCGTGCGGTGGAAGAAACCACGCGCACATCCACCCCGACCTGCCGGTTGCCGCCCACACGCACGAAGCTCTGGTCGGTCAGAACGCGCAGGATGCGGGCCTGGGTGCTTTCGGGCATGTCGGCGATCTCGTCGAGATGCAGCGTGCCCTCGTGCGCCAGTTCCAGCAGACCCGGCCGAACCAGCTTGCCGTCGACCTCCTCTCCAAACAGTTCCTGTTCGAACCGTTCAGGGGTGATGCGCGCGCAGTTGACCGAGACAAACGACTTGTCGGCGCGCGGGCTCCAGGCGTGGAGCAGGCGGGCAGCGACTTCCTTGCCTGACCCGGCGGGCCCGCTCACCAACACTCGGCTGCCGGTGCCGGCAACGCGTTTCAGCGTGGCACGCAACTGGTTGATGATCGAGGAGTTGCCGGTGAATTCCTCCAGCGAAGCTACGTCTTCGCGCAACCGCGCGTTCTCGCGCCGGAGGCGTTCGGTCTCGGTTGCGCGGGCCACCAGATGCAGCAACCTCTCGGCCTCGAACGGCTTTTCGATGAAGTCCATTGCTCCGCGGCTGACCGCGGCAACGGCGGTGTCGATGTTGCCATGGCCGGAAAAGACGATCACGGGCAGATCGGGCTCGCGCGCCTTGATCGCTTCGAGCACTTCCAGGCCGTCCATCGGGCTGCCATGCAGCCAGACATCGAGCAGGACGAGGCTTGGTCGGCGCTCGTCGATCATCTCGAGGGCGCTTCCGCTGTCACCGGCGGTGCGGCTGTCGTAGCCTTCGTCGCTCAGCACGCCGGCCACCAGGTCACGAATGTCGCGTTCGTCGTCGACCACGAGGATGTCGAGGGCCATGTCAGATTACTCCGCTCAAAGTCATTCCGCCGCCTCACTGCCGTGGCTGCGGTCGGGCGCGGCCGGATCGACCGCAAAACGCAAGGTTGCCGTGGTTCCGCCTTCGGGGCGATTGGCAAAGCTCAGATCCCCGCCGTGTTCCTCCACGATCTTCTTCACGATCGCGAGGCCCAGGCCGGTGCCCTTCTCGCGCGTCGTCACATAGGGCTCGATAATGTTCTCGCGCCCCTTCGGCAGGCCGATGCCATTGTCGCTCACGTCGATCTGGAGCGTCTGGCCATGCAGACTGACCTCCACATTAACCCGTCCGCGCCAGTCTACCGGGGCATCACGGCGGCGGGTGTCGATTGCTTCGGCGGCGTTCTTGAGCACATTGGTCATGGCCTGGCCGAACTGATGGCGATCGCAGGCGATGTGCGGGATCCCCTCGGCAGCTGTGAAGCCATAGACGGTCTCTGGATGCGCGACTTCCTGCAGGAACAGCGCCTGACGGGCGAGGTCGAGCGGGTCTTCGGGGCGGAACACCGGCTTTGGCAGCCGGGCAAAGCTGGAGAACTCGTCGACCATCTTCCTCAGGTCGCCCACCTGCCGGATGATCGTGCCCGTCAGCTCGTCGAACAGCTCCACGTCTTCGAGGATCTGCCGGCCATAGCGGCGCTTGAGGCGTTCGGTTGCAAGCTGGATCGGGGTGAGCGGGTTCTTGATTTCGTGAGCGATGCGGCGCGCCACATCCGACCATGCCGCCTGCCGCTGGTCGAGCAACTGGCGGGTGATATCCTCGAAGGTGATGACACGGCCACCTGCCGAACGGGTAAGCTTCACCGCCAGCGTGAGCAGTTCGTTGTCGCGGCTCACCTGGAGAATGCCGCTGTCTTTGTCGCTTGCGGCCAGTTCGGCAAATTGTGGGGCCACGTCAGCCAGCGAGGCGCCAATCGGCGGCTCCCCTTCCCCGCTTACCAGCAGCTCCTGGGCCGACTGGTTCATCAGCAGCACCTTGCCTTCCGGATCAACCGAGATGATCCCGGCGGTGATCGATTGCAGCACGGCTTCGATGAAGGTGCGCCGCTCGTCGAGCTGGTGGTTTGCGCCGATCAGCGCGTCGGTCTGGCGCTCGATCTGCTGGCTCATGCGGTTGAAGGCACGGTTGAGCAGGCCAATCTCGTCAGGGCCGGTGCGGCCTTCGACGCGGATGGCATAGTTGCCGCTGCCGATCTCGCGCGCGGCGGAGGCGAGTTCAGCCAGCGGCTTCACCTGCCGGTCGGCAAAGCGCAGTGCGGCCCATACGGCAATGCCGACCAGGGCAAGCGACATCGCGAACAAGGCAAGGTTGTAGCGCAGTTGCAACGAACGCATGCGACCGATCAGAGCGTCGTAATCGCTGACCACCGTTTCCGCACGGCTATACAGCGCCATGACATCCGGATCAGAATTGCGCGCAGCATAAAGATAGACGCCGAGGTCGGCATCGAGCGTGCTCACCGCCTCGACCCGTTCTGGCGTGGCATTGATCACCACCTGCTCACCGCTCTGCAACCGTTCGATAGTCTGCGGCGTGACGCGAATACGGTCGGGGTCGTCCTGCGGATCGACAATGGCCGCCGTGCGCAAGGTTCCGTCGGGCGCGAGTTGCAGGATCGCGCTCTCGTTCAGCTCGCGATAGTAGACCTGCAGCCCGAAGAACTCCTCGAACTCAGGGCTGGTGACGGAATTCTCTTCGAGGAAATATCTGAGGTCGACCGCCATTGCGGTGGTGTTGTTGCCGACATCGAGCTGGTTCTCGTTATAGAACCCCTCCGCCACCCGATTGGCGTTCTCCATGATCCCGCGCGAATCGCTCGAGAACCAGAACTCCACGCCCGACTGGAACAGCAGGCTGGCGAAAACCGCCACGATCAGCGTCGGGATCGCTGCGACGAGCGAGAAGAAGAACACCATGTTGACGTGCAGGCGGGCGGTCGTGCCGCCTGCAC